>Ga0172375_10008480_pt1 | contig 13808 bp, 8 predicted proteins | sample LakKiv1m_FD_114537 | JGI IMG/M metagenome (GOLD analysis project Ga0172375, IMG submission 114537) | Freshwater microbial communities from Kabuno Bay, South-Kivu, Congo - kab_092012_11.1m | ecosystem: Environmental > Aquatic > Freshwater > Lake | place: Democratic Republic of the Congo...
AAGCACGTCGAGCACTGGCTGAACGGCGAAAAGGTGCTCGAGTTCGAGCGCGGTTCGGACGCCTTCCGCAAGGCGGTCGCGCTGAGCAAGTTCAGCAAGCACCCGAACTGGGGCGAGCAGACCTGCGGCCATATCCTGTTGCAGGATCACACCGACAAGGTCTCCTACCGCAACATCAAGATCAAGGTGCTCGAATAGCATGCCGCACGCGGCGAGCGTTTTCGGCGGGCAGGCGGACGCGGTCCGTCTGCCCGTACGTTTTGGAGAACAGCGATGAAGGTCGAACAGATAGGCTGGACGCTTTTCGGGCCGGTACTCGCGGCGCTCGTCGGATGCGTGGGCGTGTCGCCCGTAGACCGCGGGTCGTTGTCGGGGGCGGCGGACATTTGGTCGGGTGCGCAGTGGATCGGCGACGGGCGGCCGCAGCCAACCAACGACGCGGCCTTCTACGCGGACGATCCGGCACCGCTCTTTCGCAAGCGCTTTGTCGTCGCCAAGACGGTGCGGTCGGCCACGCTGAGTATCGTGGGCTTGGGCTTCTACGAGGCTTCTCTGAACGGCGAGACGCTCAATTGGGGCTTGCTGCCGCCATGGACGCCCTACGGCAAACGCGTGCTCTACGACACTTATGACGTGACGCAGACGGTCAAGCCGGGCGTGAATGCGCTGGCCGTCGAACTCGGCAACGGCTGGTACAACCCGCTGCCGCTCCGCATGTGGGGACGCTTCAACCTGCGCGAGGCGTTGACAGTCGGGCGTCCCTGCCTCATCGCCTGCTTGCGGATCGCGTATGCGGACGGGACGCGCCAGACGGTCGTGAGCGACGCGTCGTGGCGGACCGCGCCGGGGCCGATTGTCCGCAACAGTCTGTATCTGGGGGAGACCTGTGACGCGCGGCTCGAACCGGAGGGATGGGCGCAGACGGAGTTCGACGACTCCGGCTGGACGTCGGCCAGGGTCGCGCCGGAGCCGGGGGGCGTGTTGCAGTTGCGTCGCGCGCCGGGTGTCGGCGTACGCGCGGGATGGCCGGCTACAGGCATTCGCGAGGTCAAGCCCGGCGTGTACGTGGCCGACATGGGGCGGAATTTTGCTGGACAGGCCTGTTTCCGACTTGGCGCAGGAGCAGCCGGTGAACGCATCGCGTTCCGTTACGGCGAACTGCTGAACAAAGACGGCACGGTCAACAGCCTCACAGCCGTGTGCGGCCAGATCAAGCGGGCAGGCATGGGCGGCCCCGGTGCGCCCGACGTGGCGTCGCCATGCGACATCTTCGTCCGACGCGGCGGCGCGGAAGAGGTCTTCCGCCCCGGTTTCACTTGGCACGGCTTCCGTTACGTGCAGATCGAGGGACTGAAGCGGCGGCCCGGGCCGGGCGACGTGCTGGCCTTGCCGCTTTCCGCCGAGATCGCTGACGCGGGGACGTGGCGGTGTTCCAGCCCGTTGTTCAACCGCATCCATGAGGTGTGCCGAAACAAAATTCAACGAGCTGGCGGATGCGATCCGCGGGGCTTTCCAGCGAAAATTCGTGTCTGGCGGCAAGGTGGGGCGGGGGTTACAGGACGAACAGGCATTCGGCCTTTATCATCGTTTGGTGCCGGAAGCGGACCGTGCCGAAGCGTTGGCAATCCTACGGAAAGACATCGAAACGCACGGCGTCGCACTGACGACCGGCATCTTCGGTACGAAGTATCTGCTCGAGGTGCTGAGTACGGAAGGAATGGAAGAGTTGGCGGGACGGCTGGTGGCGCGTCGCGAGTATCCGAGCTGGGGTTTCATGCTCGACAACGGAGCGACGACATTGTGGGAAACGTGGAAGGCGTCGGACAACACGTATAGCCAGAACCATCCGATGTTCGGGTCGGTCGACGAGTGGTTCATGAAACATGCGCTCGGCATTTCGGTGCCGGAAGACGCGGTAGGCTGCGACAGCGTCGTGATCCGGCCCCAGCCCGTGGCGGGGTTGACGTGGGCCAAGGGCGAGTACCGGTCGGTGAAAGGTCCCGTCCGTGTCGACTGGAAACTTGCGGACGGCAAGATGCGGCTCGCCGTCGAGATCCCTAAAGGCGTTCATGCCCGCGTGTGGCTTGCGGGTGAAAAGCGGTGGATGAAAGTCGGCGCGGGTCGGCACGAGTGGTAGAGGAGGACGGCGATGGGCACGGCGGGTTTTTACGACACGCACGCGCATTTCGAGGGCGCGCCGCTGGAAACGGCGGCTGTGATGGCGCGCGCCGCGCTGGCGGGCGTAGACCGTCTCGTGGCGGTGGGCGGCAGCGAGGCGCTGAACGCGGGCGCGCTGGCGGTGGCGCAGGCGTATCCGGCGCGCGTCCGGCTGGCGCTGGGCTTCGACCGCGACCAAGCGGCCGCGGCGTCGCCGGAGGTGTGGATCGAGACGCTGCGGCGGCTCGCGGCGGCGAATCCGCCGGCGGCGGTGGGCGAAACGGGGCTGGATTTCCATTACCATCCCGAGACGGCGGCGGCGCAGGCGACGCTCTTCGCGGCGCAGCTCGGACTGGCGGACGAGTGGCGGCTGCCGGTGATCGTCCATACGCGCGAGGCGGACGACGCGACGCTGCGCGCACTCGACGAGACCCCGTGGCGCGGCGAGGGGCTGCGCGGCGTGATCCATTGTTTCACGGGGAACAAGGCCTTTGCGGCGAAACTGCTCGACCGGCAGTTCGCGATCAGCTTCAGCGGGATCGTGACTTTCCGCAACGCGGATCTGCTGCGCGAAAGCGCGGCATTCGTGCCGGACGAACGGCTGTTGATCGAGACCGACTCGCCCTTCCTCGCGCCAGTGCCGAAGCGCGGCGAGCGCAACGAGCCCGCGTTCGTGACGCATGTGGCGGAATGCCTCGCGAACGTGCGCGGCACGACGGTGGAAACGATTGCCGCGCTCACGCGAGAGAACGCGCGACAGCTCTTCGGATGAGTCGCTTTCTTCGATTCGGCCGATGGATCCGGTTAAGCATGAAATCGGCAGTTGGTGAAACAACGAAACACACGAAAAACGCGAAAAGTGTTTACCTGCGGCAATCAACAAGTTGCTGAGATATCCGAAGATCGGTCACACAGCGAGTACGGACTCAGATACCAGTCCTTCCCGCAATAATAGTTTGCGCAGCAAACTGTTCTTTTCGAGTCTTCCGCGCCTTTCGTTGTTAGACTGCCCTTTTTAGGTTGAGTCGAGAGCGTCGGAACGATGTCAGCCCAGCGGGATTTCGGCCTCCTCGCGGGTGGCGAGATGCTTGCGCTTGGCGGTGCCGCGCGCGATGTCGTCGGGGCCGATGAAAACCGCGTCGGCGGTATGGCCTGCACCGGCGCGCGAGAAGAACTGCTTGGGCTTCTGCCTGCCGAGTTGGAGGTCGACCTGTTCACCGGCGTCGCGCAACGTGCGGGCGAGCCGCATGGCGGCCTCGCGCTGTTCGGGGAACATGTAACCGACGATCACGCCGCTTCGGTCGGCCGCGGCGCTCTCGCCGAGCAGGTCCTTGAGAACTTCCACGACGACCACGTCGCCAAAGCCGAGACCGACGGCGGGCGTGGGCGCGCCGCCGATGGTGGTGAGCAGGCTGTCGTAGCGACCGCCGCCGAAGATCGCGCGGAACTTGCGCGCGGTGTCGAAGGCCTCGAAGACGATTCCGGTGTAATAGGAAAGGCCGCGGATGACCGAAATGTCGAAAACGAGACGGTCGGCGATGCCATAGACGTCGGCAAGCGCGAAGAGGTCGCGCAGCGTGGCGATGGCTGGAGAAACCTCGCCCGCGAGGGCGGCGGCTTGGTCCAGCGTCTGCACGCCGAGCAGATCGAAGGTTTTGGCGACGGCGTCGCCGCCGAGGCCCTCGGTCGTCAGGAGAGCCGCGATCTCTTCGTCGGGAATCTTGCCGCGCTTGTCGAGCGCGAGGAAGACGGCGGCGTGGTGTTCGGCGGCGATGCCGGACTTGGCCAGCAGTTCGGCGAGCAGGGCGCGGTTGTTGATGCGGATTTTATAGGCGTCGTCAGGCATGCCCATGGCGCGGAGGCCTGCGGCGGCGGCGGCGAGGATTTCAATTTCCGCAGAAACGCTCTCTTCGCCGACGATGTCCATGTTCCACTGGTAGTGCTCGCGCTTGCGGCCGCGGGTCATGCGTTCGTAGCGGAAACACTGGGCGATCGTGAACCACTTGATCGGGAAAGCGAGCTGGCCTTGGCGCGCGGCGACCATGCGCGCAAGGGTGGGGGTCATTTCGGGACGCAGGGCGAGCTTCCGGCCGCTTTTGTCCTCGAAGTGGTAGATCTGTTCGGAGACCTCTTCGCCGCTCTTGCGCTGGAGCAGTTCGAGGCTCTCGACCACGCAGGCGTCGTAGGGCTGGAAACCGAAGGCGACGGCCGCCTGGCGCCACGCGTCGAAGACGCGGTTGCGCCAGAGCATGTCGTCGGGATAGAAATCGCGCATGCCGCGCGGAGGCTCGAAGGAGAGGGGAGATTCGCTCATGATGGATCTTGTTTCGCGGCGAGCATCTGACGCATGCGCTTGCCGGGTTTGAACTTGACGACCTTGCGTCCGGGGATGTGGACGACATCCTCGGGCTTGTTGGGGTTGCGGCCGATGCGGGCCTTGCGCTGAGTGACCTCGAAGACGCCGAACTCGCGGAACTCGACGTGCTTGCCGGCTTCAAGGGCGTCGACGATGCCGTCGAGCGCCTTCTGGATAATGGCAAAGACGTCGAGCTGCGTAAACCCGGTCTCCTTGGAGATGCGGGTGACGAGGTCGCGCTTGGTGAGCGTATCGCCGGAGTCGGCGGTTTCGTCCATTTCGTCGAACGTCATGGGAATGAACTCCTTTTCGGTGACCGGTTACGATTTGTTGAGCGCGGCGGCGAGTTCGCCGACGCGCGCGGCGATGGTGTCCGCCGCCTGTTCGACGGGGACGAGATCGACGTTCTTGGAGGTGCGTAACTTAACCTCCACCCCGCCTTTTGCGAGGCCTTTGGCTCCGGCCACCACGCGGACCGGACAGCCGATGAGGTCGGCGTCTTTGAACTTGACGCCGGGACGTTCCTCGCGGTCGTCGACAAAGACGTCGATGCCGCGGTCTTCAAGCGCCTTCTCCAGCCCGTCGACGACGGCGCTGACGGCCGGGTCTTTGGGGTCGAGGAGAAGCAGGGAGACGGCGAACGGCGCGACCGAGACGGGCCAGACGATGCCGTCCGCGTCGTGGCTCTGCTCGATGACGGCTTGGAGCGTGCGGGTGACGCCGATGCCATAGCAACCCATGACCATCAGCTCCGTCTGTCCCTTATCGTTGAGGTATTTGGCCTCGAACGATTCGGTGTACTTGGTGCCGAGCTTGAAGACGTGGCCGACCTCGATGCCGCGTTTGAGCTGCATCGTTTGGCCGCAGCGGGGGCAGATGTCGCCCGCGCCGACGATCACGAGGTCTTCGAAGGCGGTGACGGCCGCGTCGCGGGCGAGGTCGACGTGCAGGACGTGCGTGTCGGCCTTGTTCGCGCCGGTGATGCGGTCGGTCGCACCCTTGAGACTCTGGTCCGCGTAGACCGGAATCGTCAGGCCGACGGGCCCGGCGAAGCCCACGGGTGCTCCGGTAACCTTCTGGATGGTGGCTTCATCGGCGAGTTCGACCTTCTTGGCACTGAGGAGACGCTTCAGCTTATGCTCGTTGAGGTCGCGGTCGCCGGGCACGAGGGCGGCGACGGTCTTGCCGTCCACTTGATAGATCAACGTCTTGATGAAACGGTCCGCACCGCATTTGAAAAAGGAGACGAGGTCGTCGATGGTGCGGGCGTTGGGCGTAGGGACCTCCTCGATGGCGGCGCAGGGGGCGGTGGTGGGCGCGGAGACCTTGCGCTCGGCACGTTCTTGGTTGGCGGCGTAACCACAGGCGGGGCAGTCAACGATGCCGTCCTCGCCCGAGTCGGCCAACACCATGAATTCGTGCGACCACTTGCCGCCGATGTCGCCGGTATCGGCTTCGACGGGACGGGCGCGGAGGCCGCAGCGGGTGAAAATGCGCACGTAGGCGTCGTACATGGCTTGGTAGGAGGCGTCGGCGGCTTCGAACGACGTGTCGAAGCTGTAGGCGTCCTTCATGATGAACTCTTTGGCGCGCATCAGGCCGAAACGGGGGCGGATCTCGTCGCGGAACTTGGTCTGAATTTGGTACACGGTGCAGGGGAGTTGGCGATAGGAACTGACCTCGCCGGACAAAAGTTCAGTGACGACCTCCTCGTGGGTGGGGCCGAGAGCCATCAGGCGGTCGGCGCGGTCTTTGAGCCGGAACATGCCGGGACCCATGGTGGAGAGGCGACCGGAACGCTCCCAGAGTTCGGCGGGCTGGAGGGCTGGCATTAAGATTTCTTGGGCACCGGCGCGGTTCATTTCCTCGCGGACGATCTGGGTGACTTTTTGCAACGCTCTCAGACCCAACGGCATAAACGTGTAGAGACCTCCGGACAGCTTGCGGATGAGGCCGGCCCGAACCATGAGTTTGTGGCTGTCGATTTCGGCTTCTTGGGGGTCATCTCGCAGGGTTGCGAGCAACGTACGCGACCAACGCATAAGAACAGTTCCTTCCTAACCTACGGTGAATCAAACAATTATGCTCCATTTCACCTGAAAAAAGTGAGTTTCGCAAGCAAAAAAAGGAAGCACAAAACCCTTGCTTTGGTCAACGGGAGACGACAAAATAAACAAACGCTGAAAAAAGGCAGAGGTGTGGTTATGGCACGCGCGCTGAGAATGGGCTTTACGCTTGTCGAATTGCTTGTAGTGATATCGATTATCGGTATCTTAGCCGCTGCTTTAATCACGCCGATGACGCGCGCGCGGGAGATGGCTGCCTCCGCGAGTTGCAAGGCGAATCTCAGGAATCTTGCTCAGGCTGCCACGAGTTATGCCATCGCGACGGGGCACATGCCTTGGGCGGGGCCGCACGAATGGTTTTGCCCCGTGAAAGTCGACGGGAAGTACAAGTCTCTCTACCACGAGCGGCGCGGCTGGGTGAATTGGACGAGCGACAGTCCGGGGGGGGCGGGGACGTGGAACAACTACACAACCACTATTCAGGGCGGTTCGCTTGAGCCACCGATCTTCTACAAGACGTCAGAGAGCGACAAGCGGCCTTACTATTCGATCACAAATGGTACGCTTTGGAGTTATGTGGGCAAGGATTTGTCGACGTATGTGTGTGGCGTTCATCAAAGATTGGAACGGTCGAATGGAAGTTCGTCCCATACGCGCGTGGCCAGATCGTATGTCATGAATTGCTACTTCGGATATGCCAATCTCGGGCGGTCAAAAGTGCCGGAAACCGGTTGGTGGGTGGAACTCAATTCCATCAGTTCCCGCGGCAGCGCGGGGAACCTGTTGCTTTTCGCGGAGTTGCCGGCTCCGACCGGGAGCCAAACGTATTCCATGAGTGGCGAGTATGCGGCGGACGGCGTTTTGGAGACGGACATTCGGAAAAACAACGATCCGACGACGACCGACTACTACAAGAACTTGACCTCGGAGCGGATCGGGTTTAACCACAAGGTGGGCAAGCGGTATGTCGCCCACGTAGTGTTTGCTGATGGACATGTGGACGGATTGGTCCAGCCGTCGAGCGCGAGCGATTCGGACTACTTGGAACTGATGCGCCAGTTGTGCAACGGAGACGAGATTGACAAGAGCATTCGCGCCAAGATGCATTGAGGATCAATGCCGCAAGCGAAACAAGCGTTTTTCGGGCCGGAAGATGTGGAGCTGAAAGCATGAATTGGACGAACCCACGACTGTTGTTGATGATTGCCGTGCTCACCCGGTTCGGCATGGTATCTGCCGCATCCGTGACGCTGCCCGAGAGCCGGTATCTCGACTTCAACGACTACACGCAAACGAATGCGCCCAACCGGGTCTGGGTCCACGAAGGCTCCGCTCCTAAAGGTTTCGGAAACTACAAAGCGCTTTTACCTGGTACGAATCATTGGCACCGCTCTGGGTGGTTCTTTAATTCTTGCCGGATGGGTTCGGCATGGTACATCAACGAGTCCCGTAGTATTCCGCCCAAGGATCCTGATTCAACGCCCAGTTCCTCGGTTGGCTATGTGGCGGCGAATCTGGCGGCCAACATGCAGAATACGCTTGGCGCTTACATTGAGTCGCCCATTTTCACGAACGGTATTGGCACGATTTATTTCGAGGCAATCAACAGCCAGGCTAGCTACACCAATCAAATTACGGTTCAGATTGCGACCAACATGTATGACTCGCTCTTGGGATATACGAATACGGTTTTGCTGTCGACCAACGCCACGCGCGATTACGTGTGGGAGACGTTGGAAGTGATCGACTTGGCCGCGCCGACGGCGGACGATTTCATCCGCTATAGTCGACTCCTGAATTATAGAAGTTCTGCTAAGTTTAGGATCCTTCGAACAGGTACTATTCATACAGTAAATTATCCTCTCGATGACGCCACAACGGTAATCGACAATATTCGTATTTCTTTTCCGCCCCCTGACGTCGCGATCACAAAGACCGAAATCCCGTTCGAGCCCGGTTATCCGTCGACGGGCACGGATATTGTGATTCGTTGCTATGTCAGTGACGTGGACCTGAACGTTCCGACGACGTCCCGGACGGTCAGGGTGGTCTACCGATGGCGGTATCTCAATCAAACAATTGGCGCGTGGCGCACGAATGCGTTGAGGTATGTTTCCGGCACGGGAACGGGGACCGGAGCCAGCGGGGTCGGCAACCGGTATGAGGAATCGATCGGGTCGTTTCCGGAATCCGGTGATTTGGAATATCATTTTGTTTGTGATTTTGGCGGCAGCGTTTATCAGTCGGACGATGTCACCGGGTCGGGAACGGTCGGCGACATCAGCAGCGCGTCGCATGACATGGGTTTTCCCTATCGGAGCGAATCCTTGTCGCCCCGCTCGCTCGGCGGCGGAGCCGTCGGTGAATTCACGACGCGGATCCGCCCGTACAAATCGCGGTTCGGCGCGTTCTATGCGAAGACGGACCAGCATGACGATCCTATTCCGATGGAATTGACGGGCGACAACGAGTGGCAGGCCATGGTTCCGGTTTCGGTTCTCGGAATTACGAACTTGACTTGGCAGTTCCAGGGGACGGGCGAATATGTCCCGAACGCTGAAGCCGCCGCATCGGGGACAAACCGCTGGGCGGGCCTCAGCGACGTGTCGGGCGGGAAAGTGCCCTATGGCGGCATTTGCGTGCCCACTGACGAATCAGGCCGCCTGCGGGTGGACATTTCTCCGGGCGGGGCCTACGCGATGTTGACGCTCAACACCGAGTCGCTGCGCTATTTGGCGAATCGGGCCGAGTATCAGAACTTCAACTACTGGCCCGCGCCGCTTGAAATCTTTTCCGACAGCAACGGCCAAATAGAGAAACAATGTTTCGGGCAGACGTTCAATGCGTGGCCGACCAATACCGATGTGACGTACGAGGAGTCGTTTGTCGGTGCCCGCGATTATGCCACGACGAACATCTATTACCGTGGCCCCTTCGACACCATCGGATTCTGGACGGCCGGCAGCGCGGCTCTGGTGCAGGAACGGCCCTTCGACACGCATCCCGATGCGGTCTTTGGGGCGCGGAATTATGCGCTGCGTCTCCAAGGGGGGAATAGTAGTCTGGGCTTGGGCTACGTTCAGGACAATGTGGCTCATTTGCCTGATGGTTTGCGACAGATTACCTTCAATGCTCGGCTCGGTTTGTCGGCCGACAGGAATTATGTTTCCTACAAGCGAGATAGGTGGACGGAACAGAACTACCTTGTCCGTGCAACGATTTGTGCGGTTAACGATCTTTCTGTTTCTCCGGAGATACCTTCCATTTCGCTCGTCGGCTATTTCAAGGATCCCGATAATTTCTATGAATTTCGCGTATCACAAATACCCGATGCGACGGATACGGCGGCCAGTTTCGGCGACAAGTGCGCGTGCTATGAGATTGTTAAGTGGTCCGCCGGAAAAGCGGCTGTCAAGGCTCGGGAGTATCGAACAATTTCGCTTCATCCAATGACGGCGTTGGCTACCTCATCTATGGAAATGCGGTTGTATACCGCTGCGGATTCTTCGTCTACGCTCATTCGGTGCAAATTCGGATCGAGCGACAACGTCGTTACGTATTCGGATACGGTGGAGCCGTATACGTTTGGCACGTATGGTTTTATGAATGCGGAGTGCCGGGCTTATATGGCGAAGGTGCTTATCTACAATACGACATTCGATGCGGCGGCGAGCGCTTATGTCGAAACTCCATTGTCGACAACTGCGTCAATTAGCGACATCACTTCAGCGTGGTATGTGCCTGCGGATCGATACGAGGCCAAGGCAAGCGGCTCCGGCGTAACGACGAGCGGTATTTACTCGAAAATGCCCAGCCAGTCGCTCGGCGTTTATGTGCAGGCGACCACTTATGGTTCTAGTGTCGAGCCCAACACCACCGATTGGGTGTTGTTGGGTTCCGTGCCGATCACGAATTTTTCTTATCAGCCCTCGGTCTTCACCATCAATTCATGGCAGTCGAAATATGTCAAGCTGCAGGTCGTCGGCGGCGACGCCGATGTGGTGGTGGATTCGCTTTTCGTGCATTCCTGGCACGGCAAGACGCTTCCCGAGGGCGGGCTCTCTTACGACTGGAAGGCGACCGAAGCGTGGGCCGCCACCAACACAACGAATGTGTCGACGGTGGTGGAGTTGAACCATTCGCGGGCCAATCCGACTTTGGATCAGGCCGTGCGGTCGCCCTTGCTGACGAACGGCCTGGGCGTGATCGAGTTCGACTACCGCGTGAACCGCGCGCCGGCGGAAATCAAAGTTCAGTATGCCTTGCAGGATTCGCCCAACGCGTGGATGGACATCGATGCGATCGTGGTTTCAAATGTCGTGTCGTGGACGCATGTGGCCGAGTATCTGGGGCTTTCGCGTGGAGGCTATTTCCGCATCCTGAACGCGCGGGAGGGCGGCTACACCAACGCTTGGGTGGATGTCAACGACGCGTTGGTTTGGGACGAGCCGTTCGTGACCAATACGTCGTGGAAGGTTTACAACGCGAAGATCACGCAGACCGACACGAACCACATCTATATCGATGAGACCAAGGCGTGTTTCCTCAACAACAGCCCGACCAACGAGACGCTTCCGACGCAGGGGTTCTTCCTGCCGTCCCTCATGTCGCCGACCCTGCCGAAGGGGTTGGGCACGGTTTCTTTCTTGGGCCGCGCCTATTCTTCCAACCAAGCGGCGACCGTGTACGTCTACGCGACCGCCAACGGCTGGAACGCGCCGACGAACAGGTGGTTCGAGATCGCAAGATTCGCGAACATCACCAACATGCTCTACAAACCGTTCTCGTACACGCCGGTGGGCGGGCGGAAAGACATCAACTCAATCAAGCTCATGTCGCAGAACGCGCTCGAGGACGTCAAGGGACGCGTGTGCCTTGAGAACGTGGCGGTCAGCGAACCGGTCCTCCCCGGTTTCGACATCGTCAACGTCACGCTGATGGATCTCCAGAACTCGGACGACAACTATGTCGAGTATCCGCAGCCGCTGGCAAACGATGTCGTCCATGTGCAGGCGCGGATCGCCAACCAGCAGATGTCGCCGTCGAACATCGTCATGTATGTGAGCTATTACGCGGGGACGAACGTGTGGGGCTCGGACAATTGGCCCGTCGAAGAAACGGTGACGCGGCGCATGCACGCCGTCGCCGGCGATCCCACGCTCTATCGGACGCGGATGGACGACGGGGGGGTGACCGGCTTGGATTCCGCTTTGATCGGCGGCATCACGGGCGAGGACAGCGGGGCGGTTGTGCAGTACCGCGTTTGGGCAACCTACTTGGGCGGTGTGCCGCTGACAAAAACGCAGGAGACGTTTGACAACCCCGACTGGTACTATCCGGTCGACTTGAACAAGACTCACGCGGACCAAGGGTGGTCTCCATACTACATCGTGTACGATGTGCCCCGCAATGCGGTCTGGATCAACGAGATCAACTCCTACGAGTTGCAGGCGGACGGTTCGAGCACCGAAATGTACAACAACCGCTATATCGAGATCGCCAAGCCGGCGTGGCTCGACCTTGCGGGGTGGAGCATCGAACTGGTCTCGGGCACGGAATACACGACGCATGTCATCTCGATTCCGTCTGGACTTCCCGAACATGAGGCCGACACCAACGGATACTATTTCTTCGTGATAGCGAACACGCTCAGCACGGAGGGCGTGCCCGCCCTTCCAAGAAAAGACTTGGGGTACGACATGCTGAATAGTTATCTGCCGTCCTCCAAACCGGGAGGTTTCCGTCTGAAGCGTCCGATGGGCATGTATGAGCAGACGATTGTCTATGATCGTTACGCCGATCCAGCGGGTTCCTATTCGGGGCTGTCGTGGGCGTCCAACGATCCCGTCGGGCGGTTCGTCTATGTGGGTAAGGACGCGGAGGGGGGCGCGTTGGCCCGTGTCGGTACGACGGACAGCACAAACACGTGGTCCTTCCCGCAGACTTGGACGCCGGGTGGGCCGAATGTGGGCCAGCAGTATCCCGTCGGCAACGGCGAAACATTGATACAGGGCTCTTCCAACGTTTGGATCACGTCGAACATGAACCTGTTCAAGGGGACCCAGAACGACAGACGTCTGTCTTCGTATTCCGCACGGATACGGAAAGGGTCAGACACGAATATCACTTATCGCATCGACGACTGGTATCGGTTGTACTCCGTTACGATGGGCGGCGTCGAACAGATGAGTGCGGCGGAGAGCAGCGACGGACAGCGGCTCTACACATTGGCGTTGTCCAATGTTCAGACGAGTCAAACAATCGTTGCCTCTGTGTTGTTGCGCAAGGACCTGTCCGCCTATGTGGGCACGGATATTTTGGGATGGATACTGGGATTCCCAGACGGAGAGTTGGTCCCGTCCTATTACGCGAAGTCGACGACGGGGGGCTCCATCAATTGGTCGGGGGAGCGCGAGTTGACGATGACGGAGTTGTACTGGTTCAACGCCAACCCGACGCAATCGAATCAGTTCGACTTTGCGACGACTGATTTCTGGGTCGATAGGGCGACGTCGAACTTGTACATCAATATCAAGATGGCGTTAAACGAAACGAATTCGATCGCGGAATTTCAGGGTGGAGCGGTCCTCAAACTTCGCGCGAAGGGAAGTTTGCCGGATCCAGAGTGGAGTTTGGTGCGGCAATATTCTGTAAACTCGGCATCGTTCGGTACCAATCACACGGCGACCGTGTTGGTGCTCAATCCGTTCGATGCGTTACTCCCGGACGTCGATCCGTCGAATCTCTTCATCCGCTGGAAGATCGAGGTGAGCGATCCCCGTGTGGAGACCGAAACGCTCATCAACGCGGCACCCTGACGGTTCGGTCAGGAATGGTTCGGACACATGATGTGAGAGGGCCGCGACGGCCCTCTCATTTCTTGTTTCTGATCCATCGGACGAGCCATCCCAAGACAAACAGCCCAGCCGCAAGAAGAAGCGCGTTCCGCTCCCGTACGGTCAAAAAGTCGGTCCAACGTTTCGTTCCTTTTTCTCCCATGCGATTTTCTGTTCTTGCCCCGTAGGCGGACTTGCGCTCACGCGAAACAGGATGTTAGTATAACACACAACATGATGCTGGATTCAACGGTGTTTGTTGTGTATCAACCCAATGCGGGCAAAGCCCGCAACCCAATCTTATTTGCCCACGAATGCACGCGAATGAACACGAATAAAGAACTTTGATTTAATTCGCGTTGATTCGCGTGCATTCGTGGGCAGACGATCTAT
>Ga0172375_10008481_pt1 | contig 13807 bp, 13 predicted proteins | sample LakKiv1m_FD_114537 | JGI IMG/M metagenome (GOLD analysis project Ga0172375, IMG submission 114537) | Freshwater microbial communities from Kabuno Bay, South-Kivu, Congo - kab_092012_11.1m | ecosystem: Environmental > Aquatic > Freshwater > Lake | place: Democratic Republic of the Congo...
CATTCCAAGAAAGCGCGCTTCTTTTCGGTAGACATCATTCATATCGCCATCAAATTCGTGATATTTGAGTGAGTCTACCATCCAAGCTTCCAAGGCACCCGAAAGAAAAGTTTTTCCCAGAGCCCCAATCACTTCGGCTAAAATGAAAAGCCAAAAACTGCCGGAAAGATAATAGGTAAAATAAGAAAGCGCCAGAATAAAACATCCCCATACTACTGATTTTTTTCTCCCAAAAACATCAGCAAACGAACCGGTGGGAATTTCCAAAAGAAAAATACTCGCCATAAAGAAGGCATTAATAATGTTAATCTGCAACAGATTCATTCCGCGCGAAACTAAAAAGATTTGATAGATCGCAAAGAAAAAAGCTTGGGAAAATCCCATGATGAAGATTAATGTTATGTAGTTGCGGATAATTTTTTTTGTCATACTCTTTCTCCTTTTTTAGGTTTTTAAGGAATCAACCTAGAACAAAAAACTCGGCTTGTTCTAGCCGAGAGGGTTTTTTCTATTCGTGATTTTATTTAGAATTTATTGAAAAAGTTTGGTTAAAATTCTTTTTTTCACAAAAACCGCCTGGGCCAGAACTAGTGCAAAATCGATGACAAAAAGCACCGGATTGTTATTTCCAGTTCGTTCTTGGCTCATTAAATTTTTGTGATATATACTCATACTTTATTTCTACCACACCTTGGTTTTTTTGTCAAATAATAAACGCCTGCTCATTTCTCTAATTCTATTAATGCCCCTTGAAAGGAAAGCATTTTTTGCTCACCGGTTTTCATATTTTTTAGAGTTATCTTTTCCTCCCTGGATTCAGTTTCACCTATTAAAATAACATTAGGGATACCTAATTTATCAGCATATTTTATTTGTTTATTCAGCTTTTCTTTTTCAAGATAAATTTCAGTATTAATGTCATTTTTTCTTAAAAAATCTGCTACTTCTAAACATTTTGGTAATAATTCTTTTTCTAATTGAGTTACTAAAACTTTTGTCAAAGTCGATTGCCCAGATTTTATAACTCCAGCTTCGTTAAGTTTAAAAAATAATCGAGATAACCCAATGGAAATTCCAACGCCCGGTAATTTCTTTTCTGTATAATATTCAGCTAAATTATCAAATCGACCACCAGAACACACACTTCCAATTTCTGGATAAGCATTTAATTTTGTTTCGTAAACTGTTCCTGTGTAATAATCCAGGCCCCTAGCGATTGAAAGATCAACAATAAAACAACTTTCTGGAATTCCAAACTTTTCCATTGCATCACAAACAACTTTCAATTCATCAACTCCTTCTAAAAAAAGTTCGTCTTTTATCTCAAGTTCTAATAATTTAGAGATAACGGCTTTGTTAGTCCCTTTAATTTCGATAAAGCTGATAATTTTTTTAATTGTCTCTTCCGAAATATTTAATTGAGCCATCTCCTTAATTACTTCCTCTCTGCCTTGTTTTTCAATTTTATCCACTATTCTTAGGATATCCTTAGATAGGTTTCCTAAATTAAACTCCTTAAAAAAACCATTTAAGACTTTTCGATTGTTTATCCGAATAGTAAAGTCACCAAAATTTAAAGTTTTAAAAACTTCATAAATTACACTCGGGATTTCAGCATCGGCTAAAACATTCTCCGTTCCAATAACATCAATATCACATTGATAGAACTCCCTAAAGCGCCCTTTTTGTGCGCGTTCACCTCTCCACACTTTTTGAATTTGATATCTCCGGAAAGGAAATGTTAAATCATAATAATGTTCAGAAACATAACGTGCCAATGGAACAGTAAGATCAAAATGCAAAGAGAGATCATCGCCTTCTTTATTTATTCGGTAAATTTGTTTATCCGTTTCTCCTCCACCTTTAGCTAAAAGAACTTCTGTAAATTCGATAGCAGGAGTTTCCAGGGGAACAAATCCAAATCTTTCATAAACTTTTTTAATTTTTTCAATTATTTGATTGAAAACAATTTGATCTTTTGGTAAAAGCTCCAAAAATCCACTTGGAATTCTCGGCTTTATTCTTTGTTGATTTTCCATGTTTTAATTTAAAATATTTATGAGTTAAAATTAACATAGCCAAACTCGATTTGCAAATTTTTTTAGAAATATAAAAGGAACAACTGCTGTTGTTCCTTAAGGCACTGCTACAAAAAAATTGGGGGAGACGAAGGGGATCGAACCCTCGACACGCGGGGCCACAACCCGCAGCTCTGCCACTGAGCTACGCCTCCTCAAATTTCTTTGAATATTCACTAAAAAAGAGCTTATTTCTTATGCGGAGAGTCTAGCAAACAACTCTTTTTCTGTCAAGAGAAGTTCCTCTCTACTCTGCATATCCTTGAGTTTTAACTTTCCAGCCTCTTTTTCCTCTTCGCCAATAATAACTACAAAAGGAATTTCTTTTTTGGCTGCATAGATGATTTGACTTCGAAGGCCCTTTTCTCGACCCAGATAAACTTCCGTGTTTATCCCCATAGCTCTCATTTTTTGAGCGAGACCAAACATTTCTGGTCCAAGCTGTTCACTCAAAATCGCAATTAAAACCCGGGAAACTGATTTCTTACTTTTAATTTTTCCCAGTTTTCCCAGAGCTGCGATGAGACGATCAACACCCACTGAAGCCCCGACAGCTGGAATTCTCTCTCCAGTATAGCGCATGATTAAATCATCAAAGCGCCCACCCGAGAAGACCGAGCCGATTTCCGGAATATCATTAAGCGTTGTTTCAAAAACTGGGCCAGTATAATATCCCAGGCCGCGTGCCACAGAAAGGTCCAGCATCCAACAGTTTTGAGGGATTTGTAGATACTCGAGATTATTTACAATGGCTTCACACTCATCAATCCCTTCTTCTGAAATCTGGACTCCCGCAAAAAATAATCGCAGCTTATTGAATATGTCATTCCGGTCAGCTGCAAGCGCAAGAAATTCATCAATTTTTGCAACGCTTTCATCAGAAAGATTGAGCGCCGTTTCATCCCATTCATTATCAGGCACCCGCTGCAATTCCCGAACCACCTCTTCCTTGCCAATCTTTTCAAGCTTATCCAGGACTCTGAAAACATCCATCGCTTTTGCTTGATCAAATTTGGCTACTTGCGAAATGCCATTGAGAATTTTTCGGTTGTTAAACCGAATAACAAAATTCTCGACTTCCAGATTCAAAAGAGTGTTATACATTAAAACGATAATTTCCGTATCGGAAAAAATCGAATCACTGCCAACAATGTCTGCATCAAACTGCATAAATTCACGATAACGTCCAGCTTGAGGTTTCTCTCTGCGCCACACTGAACCGATCTGATAACGTTTAAACGGCTTTGTAATTCCAGGATAGGCCGCCACCACTCTTGAGAGTGGAACAGTTAGATCGAAGCGCAAAGTAACGTCCTGCTCCCCGGCCATAAAACGATAGACTTCCATCTTGAATTCATCTACGTCGGTTCCAAGAACAGAAGAGCGCTCAATAGCTGGGGTATCCAGCGGCAAAAATCCAAAACTTTCAAAAGTTTGCCGTATTTTGGAAATTATTTCCTGGCGCGGAATCATTAACTCCGGAAGAAAATCATTAAATCCCCCTAAGATTTCTGGCTTAATTTTTGCTTTCTTTTCCATTTTCTCTTCCTTTCGAAATAATAAAATCGGTTTAAAATAATAGAAAACAAAATAATTTTTAACGAACTTCTACTAATATTGCATAGTACCAACTGCCACTGTTTTTGTCAAACACTAAATTTATCCATTTTAACAATTGTGCCAGATTGAGATTTTCCTTTTCTTGACAACGCACAAAAAGGAATATAATATTTAACCATACTTTCCTCAATATTGGAATCAAACCTCGTTCTTTAAAAAGGAGCACAAAAATGGACCTTAATACTTTTTGGGAATTTTGTGTCACTTGCACAGAAAATGTATATCAAGACAAATCCGCTCTTTTAAGATCTGCAACTTTTGCCCTAATACCTGACCACCACCTACCTCTTTCGTATGATATGACTGATCATCAGATTGAATTTAATGAAACATTCGCAAAGGAAGTAATAAGGGCTTTGGACATCAGAGATAGACTCTTGATAATGCATAAAGGCATCCATGAGTGCATGCATGCTATTTCTTTTAGAAAAGTAAAAAAGCAAGGAGGAGGAGCTGGCCACTACGATTTAGGATTAGGGCAGACAATCGTAATCAACGGACAAAAAAAGCGCCACAACTATTTGCTTAATGAGTATATGACCGATTATCTGGCTTTTGATGTCATGCAAAAAACGCTGAACCCCATGGTTGCAGGATGGGAAAACGAAATGCATGTGCGTATTATCCTAAAAATCGCATCAATAGTCAGCATGAAAATTTTAAAAAATGCTTACTTTGATGGCCGTTTTAATGAATTTATAAAACGATTAGATAAGAAAAGAGGAAATTCTAAAGAAATTCTGGCTACGTTGGGACATGATAATAAAATACCAACTGATGAAGACTTGCAAAAAGCTTTCGCGATTCTGTAATTAAATTTGCCCTAGAGCATTAAGAAAAAAATAAAGCCTCAGGATATCCTGAGGCTTTTTAATATTTTAAATCGACATTCGTTTTTTCATGTTAGTAATACAAATGTCCATTCCGGAAAATAGTGGGGAAGATTCTCCCCTCAATTTTGCGAAAATACAAGCCGTGCTGCGACAACCCCCAAGACAAATTTTTTGATATTCACAATTATCCTGATGGCAATTCCCTCTTAATTTATCTGGGAGCTCGAGTGAGCTAAGCTTGTAATTTCCATTTTCTGTAATTTCTCCATCACTCAGATTTATCTTGCCCCGAATAAATTCTTTCTGATCCATAGCAAAGAAACAGCTATAAACTAATCCGGTTCGCAAAGAAATCCCAACATAATTTCCATCTATGGAGGGACAAAGATAGTTAGATTTAGTCCATTGATTTTTTGCTTTCGCAATTTTTTGTAAAGCCTGGCTTATGTCCTTCTTATAAAAATCTGGACCAAAACTCATATTGAATCCGAAATATAAGGTAGGATGGGTTGTCTTGCAATATTCAACTAATTCAATAATTTCCGCCATATCACTCTCTTCTAATAATATACTCGCGTCTAAATGTTTAGCCATCCCAGTTGGCTTCAATCTAATGAGCTCAATTCTATCCACCCCAGCAATAGAGCATTTTTTAGCCAAATCCGGTAATGATTTCATGGTAATTTTTGAAAGTACATTATTGACAACAACCCTTAGACCCATTTCTTTACACAATATAATGTTTTTCAATATTAATTCATATTGTTCTTCCGATATCTTGCAGAAAAAATTATGCTCCCGATAGTTAGAAAAAAGGGTTACCTTAATTTCTTCGACAAAATTATTTTTTAGAATAGTGATTATTTCTCGATTGAGTAAAACCCCATTCGACAAAACGCTAGCTTGCTTAATTTGCGGAAAAAGATTTGCAGTCTCTATGTTGGTTGCGATTTCCATTGGATAAATAAAACAAGCTGATTTTTCATACTTCTTAATTAAATTTTGAACTAAAGTTAAATCTTTTTTCATGTCTCTCTGTTTGTAAGCTACCGGCTCAACAAAATAACAATGAGCACAACTTAAATTACAAGCATTCCCAAAATTTAAAAAATCAACATTTTCTGGATTACTAGATATTGTCATTTTTATCTCCTTTTAATACATTACAGGATATTAATATTTTAAAGTTCTTGTCTTAGCTATGAATAACCCTACCAAGTACTTCATTAATTGTCAAAGATACCCCAACCCCTTAACATGTTGACAATTAAAATTAAGTCAGTATAATTAAAATCAATATGAAAATAACCAGACTACATCTACATAATCACCCATACTAATACCATCTCGAGAGGATAATGGTCTAGTTTCATAATAATATAAAATTATTTATTTCCCTCTCAAAAAGAGGGAATTTTTATAAGCAATATCAAAAAATAATCAGTTCTTTAAATAATCTAATTAGGAGGAGGGAGAAATGAATAAACCGCCATATGTAGTATCAGGAGATATCCATTGGCTTATTCGGGAATGGACAGAAAAATCTAACCTCAAGACACCTGGTGAACCATTTTTTTGCGATCTGAGAAATAATTTCTGCGGATACATGCGATCAATTTTTACTGACTTAGAATTCATCTCTGAGAATGAAATAGCAAAAAAACTAAACCGGCTGTTATCGTTTAATGAGTTACCCATAATATCTCTTGAACCAATATACTGTAAAAGTAATCTCAATATAGGGACTACTAGAGCAGTAGATGAAAATCTTCTGGATATTGGAGTTAGAGAGAGATCTGGCAGCCCGGCTATCACCAAACAGTTTTACAAAATTCTTCGTTCCGGAGTAAAAAAAGCTGCCTTGGTTGACGATGTAATTTTTTCTGGAGGCGGAATGATTGAAATCTGTAACAAGTTTTCCGCAATAGGCATAACCATTCCAATTATTTTTGCGGGCATTGGCATTGGGGATGGAGTAAGAAAGCTTAGAAAATTAGGGATAGAAGTTAAGTGCTGCAGATATTTTGAGGAAGTAATTGACGAGGTCTGCGAAAGAGATTTTTACCCCGGAGTTCCCCTTTCTGGAAGACAGTTGATGAGCAACCATGAAAATGTGGGAATTCCATACTTGCTTCCATTCGGAAATCCTTTTGGATGGGCTTCGATTCCTGAAAAGTTTCATCAGGAATTCTCTATTTTTTGTCTCGACCAAACTATTAGGCTTTTTCAAGAAATAGAGAATGTCTCGCGAAAAGCAATCAACTGTCATGACCTCGAAAGAAAAATTTTCAAACTTCCCACTAACGGAATCCGACTTATTGATGCTTTAGAAGAAGCAAAAAAAAGCATCTAAAAAAACCAGTAACCCCGAGGCTCTGTTTAAAAACAGAGCCTCAATATATTAAAATTATACTTTTATATAAAAATTATTAACCTTAAATTTATGAAAAGAAAATATCAAATTGGAGTCATGGGATCAGCAGCTGACCTCAAATACTCAAAAAAAATTGAAGCTATCGCTGAAAAAATTGGCGAATTACTTGCAAAAAATAATTGCATTACTGTTTATGGTGCCGAAAAAGATTACGACTCCCTTTCCACTGCAGCTGCTAGAGGCGCAAAAAGGGAAAATGGTATGACGATTGGAGTAACCTATGGCAAGGGAAAAGATATTTGGGATAAAGAAGGAAATACTGATGTAATCATTTGTAGTGGCTTGGAGCGTGGTGGTGGAAGAGAGTTTGTTCTTGTAAATAGTTGCGATGGAATTATTGCTATCTCTGGTGGTTCTGGGACTATGAATGAAATGCTTGTTGCCTACCAATTAAATTTACCGATAGTGGTGGTCGAAGGAACTGGTGGCTGGGCTGATATGATGGCCAACAAATATTTTGATGCTCGGAAAAGAATGAAAGCCATTCCAGCAAAAAACGCGCAAGAGGCAGTAAAAAAAATACTAGAGTTAACAAGGGAATATGCAAAAAAATAATTAGTCTAAGATGTCACTTCAAAAAAATGATAACTGCCAATAAAACTAATGCAAAAAAGAAAAACACGACACCAGAAAAAAACATTTCTTTGATTTCTTCATTTGCTGAAGATAAAATTATTGATAAAAAAAATAATTTTATCAAAAAACAAAAAGGGGGGCCTGCTTTTTATATTAATCAAATTTTCAAGAAAGAAGCTATTCGATTTGATTTATTAACAGCCTCCCCTTTTCAAGTAGAAATATTGGTTAAAAACAATGAGGAGTTTGGGAAAATAACAAAAAAATCAAAAAAAATAGAGGTTGATTATAAAAATATAACAACACCAATTTTATTTATATCTGGAATTTTAGATGAAATAAATTTAAATAATATTCATCAATATACAGGAAGAATTTTTTTAGATGCACAATCTTTTGTGAGAAATGGCTCCTTTTTTGGTGGAAAAAAACAATGGAAGCCAACTAAAAAAATTATTGATTCGTTTTTTTGCATAAAAGCTACACAAGAAGAACTTGCTCACTTATCACCCGAGCTAGTTAGGGCACAAAAGAATAAATGCCTGTTAATAACAAAAGGAAAGAAAGGATTTGATTTATATTTAAAAAATGATAAGCTAATATATAAACCCATTAAAGAAATAGACAATTCTGAAAATATTGGAGCTGGAGATAGTTTTTTTTCATATTTCGTTGCCAATTTTTCTCGCACAGAAAACCTGCTTAAAGCGGCGGATTATGCAAACAAGAAAATTATAAATTTTTTAGAAAATAAGGTTTGATATATATATAAGTATTTCGAAAAGTTCTTGAACAATTCAATAAATAGGAGGATCCAATGAAAAAGGTTATCATGATCGATCAAGATGGTGTTATTTCTGACCGTAATTACAAAGTAACAAAAAACATCAACCGTCTCATTAATGATCTCCGAAGTCAAGGCATTATCATTGTTCCAAATTCGGATACACCCCTGAAGCGTCTCCATCAAAACATTGAACAGCTTCTAGGATTTCACCCACAAGCGGCTATCGGAGAAAAAGGTGCAACAGTCGAATTCGCTGGTAGAGTTTTTTTTACAAAAAACATCATTGGCATACGAGAATACCGTGAATTACTTTCGAATTCATTTCGAAAAATAGGGGCCTCTGTGTATATTGGAGATTCCGCAACCTGGATTCGCAAAGGAATAGCCTTTTCTCCAAATAGCAACCTATTAATTCTGGATGATTTCAGACAACAAAGTATCGGCCTCTATCTAAAATGTACTGGAAAATCAGGTGCCTATTTTGGTAACCCAGATTGGTCAAGAAAAGGGCTGGAAATAATTTCTAACCTAGCGCTACCCTTTGGACTTGAGCCTTTCAACTATAACCCCAAATACAATATAGCCATTGCAAACACCTCTGGAATTTCCAAAAGTGACGGCTATAGATTATTACATCAATATCTTGACCCAGCAGCATATTTTATGGTTGGTGATCAAATTGATGATTTTATTAACGAACCAGGGGTTGTGCATTGTGCTGTTAGCAACGCAGAAAAGGCATACAAGGATATCTCAGCATTTGTTTCCCCACATGCCATTACCGATGGCCTCGAAGATTGTCTTCTGTGGATTCAGAAACAATAGAGTGTATAAATCTTTAGCAAAAACTCGCATTTATTAATTGCGGGTTTTTTAAAATTAAAAATTTAAAAAATAAAAAAGGAGACAAATTACATCAATCTGTCTCCATTAATCGGGTTGTCACAAAGGACATCTCATTTTGGATCATGACCAAATATTTCTTCTCTTGCCCGATCCGACAAAAAAGTGCATGCATTAATCTGCATTTGCAATGGCATCGAGTCGTTTACTGTGATCTCTGCCTTACTCCCAGCCAATCGAATCTGAACATCACCACTCGGATATCTTTTTTGCATATCCGCAATAAAGCCTGCCGGGTTTTTGTGCGCCCTTAAATCAATACTAAAATTTGCCATGACTTCCTCCTTTCTGTTAGGAATGTCTATTAAGAACTTCAATTAAATATAAGCCTTCCTATTTAAATTGTCAAATTTCATTTTATTAAATTAAAAAGGGTAGGTGTAACATTACACACCTACCCTCATTTGTTATTTTCCGATCTGCAAATCAGATAGCTGATATTGAGTTGAGTGTTCCCACGTTATAGCTTCTTCTTTGAAGATTAACCACCCAATTACTCAAGCGATCATTTTGGAAATATCGACTTCCAAAATATCTTTGGCTCCCCTGATTCTTATTTCCGGAATAATGATATTGAGATCCGCTTTTTTAGCGACAAATTCAACTGCAAACCATTTCATTTCCATCCCTGTTTTTACAAGTGGAGAAATGGTTGGATAACGCGCAGCCGGAAGATAGGCCAAGAGATTATCCATATCGCTTTCTGAAACATTCAGTTTTACCAAAACCTTGTCTTGAGCTTCAATTACACCCATTAGTAATCCTTTGATTTCTTCAATGGCTTGTCTCTTTTGAGGGTCATCCAAAGAAGCAGGATTAGCAATAAGTTTAGTTGAAGACTCCATAATCACATCAAGAATTTTCATGCCATTGGCGATAAGTGTCCGACCAGTTTCAGTTACGTCCACAAGATAATCAAAGAGCCTTGGAACCTTGGCTTCAGTGGCGCCATAAGAAGGCTCCACCCTCACTCGCCCTTTGTTTTTACCCCGAAAATAGCGTTTCGTCAACCGCAGATATTCTGTAACAACCGAAGAATTTTCACTTATATCCTCTGGTCGATTACGGGGATTTTCAGAATTAGTAGCCAGAACAATTTTTACATTGCCCATCCCCCCGCGAGAAAACTGCAAATCAGCTATTTCCATTACTACTGCTCCCATCTCTTGGATCCAGTCTTGCCCAGTTATTCCAAGATCAAATTTCCCATCACTAACAAATTTAGCAATTTCTGGAGGACGCAAGACCATAACTTCTGAAACTCTGGGATCATTGATAGATAGATTATAATTTCTATCACCTTGCCTTAAAATTGGCAGCTCAGCTCTCTTAAAAAGATTGAGTGTTCCGTCTTCCAAACTTCCCTTTGGAATAGCAATTTTTAACATGACCTTTTCTCCTTTAGAAAATTTTTTATTTGATATATTTTTTTGGTAATGAACTTATTTAAAAAAACAAAAAAGCCACTAGGGGCTCATCTGATTTTAAATAATTTTTAGAAAATCAACACAAATAAGCCCTTAAGTTAAACTTAAGATATGATGATGCTTTATTTGTTTTAATTTTCTCTTAATCATATATAAATGCTACATCAATTGCATAAAATTGTCAAGCAACATGGCAATATTCATTTCTACCACACCTTGGTTTTTTTGTCAAATAAGTGAAAAATTAAAAAAGCTCCAACCCTTTCTAAGGTTGGAGCTTGCGGCTTTTTAAAAGTTAAAGTCCGTTTTTTGCTATAAGTTGCATAGCATTTCTATAGTCGCTCTGCTGAAATGTACCGATTGTGGATTCATTACAAGCTTTCAGCCACCCAGCAGCTCTTCGCGCCACCTCTCGAATCTTTGCTTTTTCAATATTAATACCTGAAGAGAACTCATAAAGAAAAATATAGCCTGCGTGTAAACGCAAAAATGAATCCGCATATTGACTATTCTTTCCTGAATTCAGTTCCTTCTCTGCCCCCTGAAAACTTTTCAGAGATTCCTCAATTCTTCGCAAATGCATCAGGCAATAGGCCCGACAAAGAAAAATGCTGTAATTTTTTTCAGTTACTTCTTCAGTCACTTCTAGCGACTCTCGATAGCGCTTTTTCTTTCTTAGGATTTCGGCCAGTAAGCCCAAAGCAGCAGTGTTTTTGCTCAAGCGAATGTTTTCTCTGCTTGCTATTTCCGCCTCATCCAATTTCCCTTCTGTCATAAGTACCTGACCCAGCAAGCCATAGGCAGCAGCACCTCCAAACAATTGAACCCTCTCTCTGGCTAATACTTCTGCTTCTGCCAGCTTTCCTTTGGTCAAAAGTATTTGAGTGTAGATAATATAAGCAGGCAAATCCTTTTTATGGGCAAATCTTTGTCTGGCTATCTCTTCTGCCTGAGTTAATCTCCCTAATTGGAGATAACACCTAGCTAAAGATCCTAACACTACAGAGTTTTTGTGTGTTATTTTTTTTGCCTTTTTTAAAAGAGAACTAGCAGCTCGATATTTCTTCTCCCTCATTAATGAATGCGCCTCATCCAGCAAAAAAAGAATCTTTGATTTTTCGTCAATTTTTTTTGTCATTAATCACCTCTTTCTAGATAAAAGAGTTAACTTTCTTGATTTTTAAAGGACACTCAATTTTATCCTTCTCTTCTTTTTTTGTCAAACAAAAAAGTCGCTCAGTGCGACTTTTCAAAAATATAAGATTTAATATTCCAGTTTTAATTTTAATTTACTCGCCAACTGTTGAAGCCATTTTTCATGTCGATCAATTTTATGCGAAAGCAAAACCATTTCTTGAAAATAAGTATCGGCTTTCTTAGAATACTTATCAACAGAAGTTTGCAATTTGGAAAAATCTTCGCGCATACTTTCAAAATCATCTCTGGTTGCAAAGACTTCTTTTTGGGCTTTTATTAATAATTGAATATCTTTTGTCGTTAACATAAAACTATTATACACCTCTCTAATTTAGTCGTCAAAACACCCCTATTCAACAAATAAACCACGAAACTAATAAACTATTTTTAGCTCCATTTTTTGATAATTTCCGGATCCTGCTCAACCGGAATCTCCACGATAAATCTGGAGCCCTTGTCTTTGCCATCCGATTCAGCCCAAATTCTTCCGCCATTGGATTCGACAATTCCCTTTCCAACATAGAGTCCCAAGCCTGTCCCACCAGTATTGAGACGAGAGATATCTTTTCCTCGCGAAAATTTTCCAAAAAGATATGGCAGTTCTTCTGCGGGAATTCCAATACCAGTATCCGATACTGTAATTCTCACTACCCCGCCTTCTCCAAATTTTGGACCTTGCCTACCGGCAGGCAGGTTTTGAGCATTGGGATTTGATTTGTCATTTGGAATTTGGAATTTGGAATTTTCTGAAAGTTCCACTTTCAGGGATACTCCCCCTTTCGGACAATATTTAATCGCATTATCCACCAAATTAGAAATCACTTCTTTCATCTTGATGCCATCCACCGTTACTTTCGGCAATTCTCCATCCGTTGGCTTATATTCCAAATACAAGCTTTGTTCTTTAGCGCGGATGTAGAAAGTATCCATAATTTCCTTGCAAATCGCTTTCATATCAGTTGGTTTTAATTCAAATTGCATTCTTCCGGATTCCATCCGAGAAACATTCAATAAATCTTCTACTAGCCTTATCAAGCGATCATTGCTCGAATAAACTTTATTCAAAACATCTTGTTGTTTAGTCTCTACTTTTCCATAGGAGCCTTCCAAAAGCATAGATACAAAACCTTTGATGGCAGTGAGTGGAGTTCGCAGTTGATGCGATGCGATGGAGATAAATTCCGATTTAGCGTTATCCAATTTCACCAACTGCTCATTGGCCTTGGCTAACTTATCAGAAACTGTTTGCAATTGCTCTTTCCTTTCCACTTCCGCCTTTACTGAACGCACTAAAGCTAAGCCTAAAAGTGTCGCGACTAAAATTGTGATGCTCATTAAAACAGTTACTGTCACATTGCCGATACCGACAAAAAAGAAAATTGAACCAATCAAAAGAATTAAAGCCACTACCAACGCCTGCGCCCCCAAAAGCTTAATATCAAAGGCTCTGAATTTTACAATTATGTAAGCCAAGACTCCCATAAAAAACAACATCCCAAAAAGTCCATATTGCTCCAATTCAAAAGAATTAGAAATATTTAAATCATAAAACAAACTTGACATAAAGCCAGTTATAAAAAATGAAAATATAAAAAACAACAAACTGGATGAAAAAAAGATCAATTTTTTTTGGTTTTGTCTTTTTGAATCATTAAAAAAATTAACTATTGAAAAAATAATGATATATAAGAAAACAGCAATTTCTATTAAATATAAATATTTCCAAATAAAGCCTTCCGAAGGCCCACAATTAACAGAGGCGTCAAAATTAAAAAGATTAAAATTAGTAGGCAATAAAAATATAACCGGCAATGATAAAATAAAAAGTATTATTTTGACATAAAAATCTATATCTTTATTTTTTATAAAAACATAACTAAAATAAAAACAGCTTAAAAAAATAAAAAATTCCCATAAAAGTATAAGGCTCCAAAAAAATAAAACTATTCTAC
>Ga0172375_10008484_pt1 | contig 13803 bp, 11 predicted proteins | sample LakKiv1m_FD_114537 | JGI IMG/M metagenome (GOLD analysis project Ga0172375, IMG submission 114537) | Freshwater microbial communities from Kabuno Bay, South-Kivu, Congo - kab_092012_11.1m | ecosystem: Environmental > Aquatic > Freshwater > Lake | place: Democratic Republic of the Congo...
AATCATCTACCTTCTATTTTATTGATGGCATCAAGATATGCCCTGATTGCTGCTTCTATAATATCAGTTGACGTCCCGTGGCCGCCGACAACTTTATCTTTTACCTTAAGCTTGAGGCTAACATGGCCCAAAGCATCTTTGCCGGAAGTAACTGCCTCAAGACGAAAATCTTCAAGCTTAGCCTTAAGATTAACAGTTTTATCAATAGCCTTGAAGCAAGCATCAACCGGGCCATCGCCAATAGAGGTCCCTGATATTTTAGAGCCTTTTTTATTAAGAATTACTGTGGCCTTAGGTTCTACTTGCGTGCCAGAATTAACCTCAAAACTATTCAAGGTCCAAACCGGCTTAATCGTCCTAGTTTCATCTTCAACAATAATCCTCAAGTCGTCATCATAGATATCTTTTTTTCTGTCTGCAACTTCTTTAAAACGTACAAAAGCTTTATCGAGCTCTGCATCGTTCAAATGAAAACCTAGAGTTTTTAACCTGTCAGAAAATGCATGCCTCCCGGAATGTTTCCCTAGAACCAGTTGACTAGAGGAAATTCCCACATCTTTAGGATCCATAATTTCATAGGTGATGCGTTTTTTCAAAATCGCGTCCTGATGAATGCCGGATTCATGACGAAAGGCATTTTTACCAACAATAGCCTTGTTCGCCGGAACCACAAAATCTGTAATATTACTGATCAAACGCGAAGTTCGGAAAATTTCCTCAGTTTTAACATGATTGAAAAAATTACCAAAAATATCTTTACGGGTTTTCATTGCCATGACAATTTCTTCCAGAGAAGCATTGCCTGCGCGTTCACCAATACCATTAATTGTGCAATGCACCTGGCGCGCCCCTGCCAAAACAGCTGACAAAGAATTCGCCACTGCCATCCCCAGATCATTATGGCAATGCGTAGCAATAACTGCCTTGTTAATATTAGGAACATTATCGAATATTCCCTCAATCAAAGAAAATACTTCCTGCGGATAACTGTATCCTACGGTATCAGGAATATTGATTGTACATGCCCCTTCTTTTATGGCAAGCTCAACCATACGGTAAAGAAAATCTTTTTCAGTACGTGTTGCATCTTCCGGAGAAAATTCAATCTCCATCCCGAATTTTCTCGCAAGTTTTATCGAATCCTTGGCAATCTCAAGAATTTCATCCTCAGCTTTTTTGAATTTATACTGTAGATGTATTTTAGAGGTAGCCAAAAACAAATGAATCCGCGGCTTCTTGGCTTTTTTTAAAGAGTTACCTGCAGCTTCAATATCTTTTTTAATACAACGCGCAAGCGCACAAACCCCAGATTTTCTAATCCGTTTAGAAATTGTCTCAACAGCAGCAAAATCATCCGGTGAAGCTATTGAAAATCCAGCCTCAATAATATCCACACCCAGTTTTTCAAGTTGGAAAGCAACTTCCAGCTTCTGAGTGCTTGTCATTGAGCCACCAGGAGCCTGCTCTCCGTCGCGTAGCGTTGTATCAAATACAATTATTCTTTCCATTATAACTCCAAACTCCTACCTACTAACTACTATTATTTATGCATCCAAGGCATCATATCGCGAAGTTGTTTTCCAACTTTTTCAATTAAGCTATCGTCGCCTTTTTTAAGCAATTTATTGAAATTCGGCCTACCCTTCTCATTTTCTTTGATCCACTCTTTGGCAAATTTTCCAGATTGGATCTCTTTTAAAATCTTTTTCATTTCTTTGCGGGTAGCCTTAGTAATAACTCTTGGGCCCCGGGTTAAATCACCGTAGCAAGCAGTGTTGGATACTCCCCTGCGCATTCCAGCGATCCCTCTCTCCTGAATTAAATCAGTAATCAACTTTAACTCATGCAAAACTTCAAAATATGCCATTTCTGGCTGATAACCAGCATCAACTAAAGTATCGAAACCAGCCTGAATAAGCTCTGCAGTTCCGCCGCAAAGTACAGCCTGCTCGCCAAAAAGATCAGTTTCGGTTTCTTCTTTAAAATTAGTCTCAACTACACCTGCAGTAGTGGCTTTTAAGCCTTTAGCATAAGCTAAAGCAAGTTTCAATGCATTACCAGTTGCATCCTGATAAACAGCTACAAGCGATGGAACACCTTTACCCTCAACATACATCTGCCTAACCAGAGCACCTGGGCCTTTAGGAGCAATCATAAAAACATCAATATCTTTTGGAGGCACAATCTGTTTAAAGTGGATATTAAATCCATGAGAAAAACAAAGTGCTTTACCTTTGATCAGATTAGGCTCGATTGCCTCTTTATAAACCTTAGCCTGAACATGATCCTGGGTAAGAATTTGTATAATATCAGCCTGTTTTGCCGCCTCAGCAGCACCCACAGGAGTAAAGCCATCTTTTATTGCAGTTTCATAATTTACTGTCCCTGGCATTTCAGAAACGATTACAGATAAACCGGAATCGCGCAAGCATAAAGACTGCCCCCTCCCCTGAATACCATAACCGATAATTGCGATTTTTTTACCCTTTAATAAATTCAAATCCGCGTCTTTGTCATAATAAACCTTGATCATTTTACTTCTCTCCTCTCATATTAAAGACAATTTTCATTCAATCGAAAAAACGTCCTTAAACTGCCATTGCTATTTTACCAGTTCTGATTAATTCCTTTATCCCAAATTTTCCCAGTTCCTCTAAAGCTTCTTTGATCTGCTCCTGCTGCCCAACTAACTCCACGATTGCAGTATCAGCTCTATGGCAAACAAGCTTAGCGACATATTTTTTCAAACTTTTCTCAAGTTTTGCCTTATCTTTAGAAAGACAATTAATTTTAAGCAAAATAAGTTCACGCTCTGCATGCTCTTTTTTTGTAAAATCGGTTACTGTGATAACATCGATCAACTTGTTTAACTGTTTCTCGATCTGCTCTAATATCGACTCATCTTTAGCATCCACAACAATAGTCATATAAGATATCGTCGGGTCAAGCGTTTCAGAAACCGCTAAAGATGCGATATTATACCCACGAGCGCTAAACAATCCTGCTACGCGGGCGAGCACTCCAAACTTATTTTCCACTAATACAGATATTGTATGTTTCATGCTAATCCACCGCTTATTATTTTATTAATCGCTTCACCTGCCGGAACCATAGGGTATACATTCTCCTCCGGTTCAACAATCACTTCTACAAAAACAACATTATCGATAGCGATAGCTTTTTCCAAAGCTGGTTTTAAATCTTCTTTTTTGGTTACACGCATACCTACAGCACCATAACTCTCTGCAAGTTTGACAAAATCAGGAGATGTAATACAAGTATGTGAATAACGTTTCTTGTAGAACAATTCCTGCCATTGTCGCACCATCCCCAAGTAACCATTATTTAAAATTACAACCTTAACATTAATTTTATTGCACACACAAGTAGCCAATTCCTGGATATTCATCTGAATTGAACCATCTCCTGCCACAACAATAACTGTTTTTTCCGGCTTGCCTAATTTTGCACCCATAGAAGCAGGAAAACCAAAACCCATAGTGCCTAATCCGCCCGAAGAAATAAAACTTCTGGGATTATTATATTTATACCACTGGGCAGCCCACATCTGATGCTGGCCAACCTCAGTTGTAATTATAGCGTTACCCTTAGTCACCTGATCAATGGCCTCGATTACATACTGAGGAGCAATCATATCTTTTTCCTTGTAAGTCATAGGATATTTTTTCATTAAAGCATTCACTTCTTTAAGCCATTCGTTAGTATCAGGCAGCTTTTTTAAGTCTTTAATCAAAAGTTCCAGGATATTCCTGGCATCGCCTACTATTGGAATATCAACTTTGACATTTTTACTAATTGATGAAGGATCGATATCAATATGAATTACTTTGGCATTAGGCGCAAAAGAATCAATACGGCCGGTTACGCGGTCATCGAAACGCGCACCTATGGAAATAATCAGGTCTGATTCCATAATGCTGTGGTTTGCATAAGCAGTGCCATGCATACCCAGCATACCCAGCGAAAGCTTGTGCTCTGCAGGAAACGCACCGATACCCATAAGCGTCCAAGTAACTGGAGCCTGAATTTTTTCCGCCAATTCCTTTACTTCATAATAAGCGCCGGAAGTAATTACCCCGCCTCCAATATAAAGAATCGGCTTTTTAGCCTGGGCAATTAATTTTGCTGCTTTTTTAATCTGCCCGGGATGGCCAAAATAAGTCGGTTTATAACTCCTGATATTTACTTCTTCGGGCCAGATAAATTCTGCTTCCTTCATCTGCACATCCGTGGGGAAATCAATAAGAACCGGGCCCGGCCTGCCGGTAGTAGCAATGTAGAAAGCCTCACGCACAGTACGCGCAAGGTCATTGACATCTTTAACCATAAAGTTATGCTTGGTTATTGAGCGGGTAATCCCGGTAATATCTGCTTCCTGAAAAGCATCGTTACCGATTAAGGTAGTCCTTACCTGCCCGGTAATTGCAATCATAGGGATTGAATCTATGTAAGCCGTGGCAATACCTGTAACTAAATTAGTTGCACCCGGCCCAGAAGTAGCAATACACACTCCAGGTTTGCCGGTTGCCCGGGCATAACCATCCGCTGCATGTGCCGCTGCCTGTTCATGGCGGGGCAGAATAAATTTAATATCGGAATCGTAAAGCTTATCAAACAAAAATATCGCCTGACCTCCGGGATAACCGAAGATAAGCTCTACTCCTTCACGTTTTAAGCATTCAATTAATATTTGTGCACCAGTCATTTTCATCTTATTTTAAAATCGCTCCCCGGTCTGCAGAAGTTACCATTTTTGAATACCTGCCTAAATACCCTTTGGTAATTTTCGGAGGGACAGATTTCCAATTATTAAATCTTTTTTCAATTTCTGCGCCAGTTAATTTTACTTCTAATTTTCTATTCGTAATATCAATGGAGATTATATCACCATCTTCAATAATAGCAATAACTCCTCCGGCAGCAGCCTCGGGTGAAACATGGCCAATGCAAGGCCCCTTGGTACCACCAGAAAATCTTCCGTCAGTAATTAAAGCCACGGAATCCGCCAGGCCAGAACCTACAATCGCGGCAGTAGGTGCGAGCATTTCGCGCATTCCTGGGCCACCAGCTGGGCCTTCATAACGGATAACAATAACTTCTCCACCTTTAATTTTACCACCCAAAATTGCAAACATCGCTTCTTCTTCGCGGTTAAATACTTTAGCTTTGCCGGTAAACTTCATCATCTTAGGATTTACCGCAGCCTGCTTAACTACAGCGCCATTAGGAGCTAAATTACCATAGAGCACTGCAATACCACCCTCTTTATGATATGCGCGGTTAAACGGACGCAGCACTTCCTCGTCATAAATTTCTGCCTCATCTGCAATATCATAAATTTTCTTGCCGCTTAAAGTCATGGTATTGTTAAGCTTGCTCTTTAATCTCTTTAAAACTGCAGGAATCCCGCCCGCCCATTCCAGATCTTCCATAAAATGCGGGCCAGCTGGTTCAAGATTTGTTATATGAGGAACAGCCTTGCTAATCTCATCAAATCTTTTTAGATTAATTTTAATCCCTGCTTCGTGGGCAATGGCCATTAAATGCAAAACTGTATTGCTTGATCCACCTAAGGCCATATCCACTGCGATAGCATTTTCCAATGAAGCTTTAGTAATTATTTTTGAAGGAGTAATATTCTTTTTAACTAATTCTACAATGCGTTCGCCACTTGCCTGAGCAATACGGCGTTTTTTCGCTGATCCAGCCAAGCCTGTGCCGCATCCCGGCAAAGACATACCCATTGTTTCCGTCAGGCAAGCCATAGTATTTGCCGTATACAATCCCTGGCATGAGCCTTGGCCCGGACAGGAATTCATTTCTAAACAAACCAAATCCTCCTGCTTAATTTCACCTTTTTGAGCTTTAGCCACCGCCTCAAAAGTATCATGCACAAAAGCTAATTTCCTCTGCTTATACCTACCAGAAAGCATTGGCCCGGCAGTAACAATAATTGCCGGAATATTCAAACGCGCTACACCCATAAGCATACCGGGTGTAATCTTGTCGCAATTAGTTAAACATATAATTCCGTCTAATTGATGTGCATTACAGACAGTTTCAATAATATCGGCAACAATTTCACGTGAAGCCAAAGGATAGCACATTCCCAAGTGCCCCATAGCAATTCCGTCACAGATTCCCGGCACGCCAAATAAAAATGGCACACCTCCGCCGTAACAAACTCCACGCTCGATAAATCTTTCCATATCGCGCATGCCAACATGACCGGGAATAAGGTCGGTAAAAGATGAGGCAATGCCAATAAAAGGCCTGCCTAAATCTTTTCTACCAATTCCGGTAGCATGCAATAAAGCACGATGAGGAATACGCTCAATACCTTTTTTTATTTTGTCTGAACGCATGCATTTCTCCCTTCGGTCGAAATAATTGTAAGAACTAAAAACTAATCCGCGCCTTCTCCGTCATGAACAACTTCAACTTTTTCATCACGTTTACGCACAATTACTCTTTTTAAGGTAACATATTTATTCACTAAATCCTTGTTATTTACAGCACCTAATTGTTTAAACAAGAATTCAAACTTAGCCTCAATTTCAGCCGCGATTGCATCACGCACTGAAGCCGGTAAACCCATAATCTCTTTCTTAAACGGGCCTAAGGCTTTTTTACGGGCCTTGTAGAAGAATTGGTCATCAGTATCAGTTGGCTTTCTCTCGGATAATGCATTAACTTTTAACCATTCATTAATTTTATTTTTCAAATCAGCTGGAAAATTCTTGGAATCAAACATCATATTCTGAAAGCCGGTAGCAAGATGTACTTCCAAAGTTTCACATTCAGCAAACTTATGGAATAAATCATCAGGCAATGTTGAAGCGCCATGCTGCACAGCGCCTCCCATACCAAACTCTTTTCTGGCAACTTCAGAAATTGTCCTTAAAGTTTCAAAATCAAGCTTAACCTGGGCAACTGAGCCATCAGGCAATACGACACCGCCGTGGGATGTACCAGTTTGGACACTAACTTTACTAATTCCAACGCGGCCTTTACGTAATTTTTCATTATAACCAGTCATAAAAGCACGTAAATCTTCCGGAGTTGAATTAGCAGTCCCCACCTCACCAATCTCTCCACCAACGGAAACCTCAATGCCGCGCGGTTGAATCTGGCGGATAAACTGAGTAAGCTTTGCACAGATTTCATAATTTAATTTCTGCTGTTTCTTTAAATCTTTCTGTTCCAAATTAACTACTGTTGAAGAATCAATATCAATATTGTAGAAACCAGCCTCAATTGCGTCTTTAATTATATCCTGCAAAGAAGCTAATTCTTTTTCTGGATTTTCTGCATATTTTTTTGCATTAACCTGAGTATGGTCAGCCTGAATAAATACCGGACCGGTATAATTTTCCTTAATCGCTGCAGCTAAAATTACACTTGAGTATTCAACTGGAGGCTGTGCTGTATAACCCATTTCGGATTTAGCAATTTCAAAAATAAAAGCCCCGGCATTATTTCTCTTAGCCACTCTAAACATTGCACGGGCTAAATCATAAGTCATGCTTCTTAAGTTTATTGCAGGCACGGTAAAACCCTTATATTCATCTTTACCCCTGGCAATGTAAAGCTCGTGAATACTCGCAGGATAAATACCTTTTTTATAGGCAATATCAAGTATTTTCTTGGCTAAGGCCCTCTTAACAGCCATGTCATCGCTGTTAATAAGTTCAAAAATAATTTTTTCCACATCCACTGGTCGTCTTCCCATTTAAAACTACTCCTCTCGAATTAAACTCCCAAACCAATTGGATGGTTTGGTGTGGGCTTTCTGCATACACCTTTGCCTATCGGAAGGCAAAGTGTGGGCTTTCTGCCCTAACTAAGTGATTTAATCAAATTGTACCATTTTTCAACCTGCAGTTCTTTTTTCTTGATTGCGGTCTCAAGATCAATAACCTCAAATCTTCCGCAATGATAAACAACAGCCTTATCAACTTCTCCTTTAAGCAAGTACTCAACAGCCGACTGCCCAAGCTTAAGGGCAATATCCCGGCTAAAAGCTGTCGGCCTGCCCCCTCTTTGCACATGACCCAAAACTACAGCCCTGGTTTCAAGAGAAGTAATCTCATTAATCTTTTTAGCAATATCTTCAGCATGGCCTGCACCCTCAGCAACAACAACAATCCAGCTGATTTTACCTTTTAAGTTGCCTTCAACAATTTCCTGGCACATTTTCTGCAAATCCAACTTCATCTCGGGGATAATTACATCTTCACAGCCGCCTCCCAAGGCAACGGAAAGAGCAATAAATCCCGAATCTCTGCCCATAACCTCAACCACAAAAACCCTCTCCATGGAAGTGGCGGTATCGCGTATTTTATCAATGGCATCCAACGCAGTATTGACTGCAGTATCTGAACCAATTGTAAAATCTACCCCATTAATATCATTATCTATTGAAGCAGGAATCCCAATGCAGGGAGTTTTATACTCCTGATAAAACCTGTGCATTGCCGCAAAACTGCCATTACCTCCGATAACTACTAAACCGTCAATAGCATGCTTTTTTATAGTTTCGTAAGCTCTTCTACGGCCTTCTTCGGTATGAAATTCCGGACAACGCCCGGTTTTTAAAATCGTCCCGCCCTGATTGATAATCCCTGATACAGAGCGATGATCCATAACCTTAAGCTCATCGTTAATCAAACCCCACCAGCCGCGGAATACGCCTATTACTTCTAATTTATTCCCCAAAGCGTAACGCACCACTGCACGTATGGCAGGATTCATTCCCGGAGCATCCCCTCCGGTTGTTAAAACAGCAATTCTCTTCATTAAGTCCCGGTTTCCCAGCTTGATAAATAATTCTGCTGCTCTTTAGTTAAAGTATCAATCTTTACATCCATAGACTTAAGCTTTAAAAAAGCAATATTATCATCGATATCATCAGGAACTTTAAAACAATTTTTCTCCAAGGTCTTATGATATTTAGCGATATATTCTGCGCTTAAAGCCTGATTCGCAAAAGACATATCCATAACCTGAGCCGGATGGCCTTCTGCAGCAGCCAGATTGATTAAACGGCCCTGGCCTAAAAGATAAATCTTGCGGCCATCTTTCATGATATATTCATCCACAAATTCGCGGATCATTTTTCTTTTAATCGATAACTTTTCAAGTTCGGGAATATCAATTTCAACATTGAAGTGCCCGGTATTGGCAACAATCACCCCATCTTTCATTAACTCAAAATGCTCCTTACGGATTACATTGATATCGCCGGTAGCAGTAACAAACATATCGCCGATTTTTGCTGCTTCTTTAATTGTCATAACCCTGAAACCATCCATAACCGCTTCCAAAGCTTTCAGAGGAGAAACTTCAACTACAATAACATTAGCTCCCATACCTCTTGCGCGGGAAGCCACTCCTCTTCCACACCAGCCGTATCCACAAACCACAAAATTTGCTCCGGCTAAAAGCCTGTTAGTCGCACGGATAATGCCATCAATTGTCGACTGACCTGTACCATAACGGTTATCGAATAAATGTTTAGTCAAAGCGTCGTTAACCGCAATAATCGGATAACGCAATTTTCCCTGATTTGCCAAAGCGCGCAATCTGATAACTCCAGTTGTGGTTTCTTCAGTCCCTCCGATAATATTGGCGTGTGCGCTCTCTGGCCTTTGATGAATAGTGCTGACCAAATCCGCGCCATCATCCATCGTAATATCAGGCTTCACCGCTAAAACTTCCTGGATATGCTTATAATAAGTTTTGGTATCTTCGCCTTTAATAGCGAAAACAGAAATTTTTAAATCTTTAGCTAAAGATGCTGCTACATCATCCTGAGTCGACAAAGGATTGGATGCGCATAAATATATTTCCGCGCCACCCACTTTTAAAACCTCCATCAATACTGCAGTCTCAGTAGTAACATGCAGACAAGCGGCAATTTTTAATCCTTTAAGCGGCTGAATTTTCCTGAAATCGTCGCCGATTAAGCTTAAAACAGGCATATCATTACGCGCCCACTCAATCCTCAAAGATCCCTTTTTTGCCAATTTTAAATCTTTAACGTCATATTTCATTATTTTCTCCATTTAATTTTAAACTTTAAGCTTTAGGCTGATTATATTTTTGCTGATTCCTTTTTTAAAATCTGAACCTTGTCTGTTTTTTCCCAGGCAAATTCATCCCTGCCAAAATGGCCATAACAGGCAGTCTTCCTATAAGAAGGTTTCAATAAATCCAGGGATTTAATTATTCCTCTAGGAGTAAGCTCAAAAACTTTTCTGATAAGTTTTACAAAATCCTGATTTTCAAGTTTACCCGTGCCATAAGTATCCACAAAAACTGACAAAGGCTCGGCATGGCCGATTACATAGGAAAGCTGAACGCAGAATTTATCAGCTAACCCGGCAGCAACGATATTTTTAGCAATGTAACGGCACATGTAGGCCGCAGAACGGTCAACCTTAGTAGGATCTTTTCCTGAAAATGCGCCGCCGCCATGAGGAACGGTACCGCCATAAGTATCAACGATGATTTTTCTTCCAGTCATACCGGTATCTGATTGCGGGCCGCCAATTAAAAATTTACCGGTCTGATTAACATAATATTTTGTATCATTATCAATTAAACCTTTAAGCACAGGATGAGCAACAAAATCAATCATCTCTTTTCTGGCCTTAGGGCTCATATGTTTTCCGGTCTTATCCAAAACTTCATCCGTATGCTGACAAGCTAAAACCACGGAATCAACCCTCTTAGGATTACCATTGTCATATTCCACAGTTACCTGTGATTTACAATCCGGGCCTAAATATTTCAAAGTGCCGTCTCTTCTTAAATCTGCCATACGCTTAACCAGCCTATGTGAAAGAGTAATTGGTAAAGGCATATATTCCGGAGTTTCATTACAGGCATAACCAAACATAATGCCCTGATCCCCGGCGCCACCTACATTGACACCCTGGGCAATATCAGGAGACTGGCTGTGAATAGTATTAATAATAGCACAGGTCTCATAATCAAAACCATATTTAGGATGAGTATACCCGATATCCTTGATTACATTACGTGCTAATTTCTGTATATCAACGTAAGCATTGGTAGTAATTTCACCGCCTACAATTAAAAGCCCCATAGTAACATAAGTTTCACAGGCTACCCTGCTTCTTTCCTTGTCACTGTCAAGTTTTAAAACTTCATCCAATACTGCATCAGAAATCTGATCACAAACTTTATCCGGATGGCCTTCACCGACTGATTCAGAAGTAAAAAAATGTTTACGCATTACTTATTCTCCCTTTTTAGAAGCTAAAAAGCTTCTTTCGCTTTTTGATAAAAATTATGACATCCGATATCAAACCATCTGCCGCCAAAAACAAACCCGAAAACTGTTTCTTTTTTGCGCAGCCAATCAATATAAAACCCCGTGGCATCGCTTTTAGTCTTTTCTCTTAAATAATCTTTAATTAATTTTAATTTATTTTTAGGGAAATAATACAAACACATTGCCACTAAAGTTGTTTTGGGATTCTTAGGCTTCTCTTTAAAATCAGTAATCTTGCCTTCCTTATTTACATTAACCACGCCATACTTATGTGCCTGCTTCAAATCTTTGATATCATAAACGCCGATGATAGGATGAGAAACTTTACTTTTAGAGAATACCAGAAACTCTTCCAGGCAGCAATCAAAAAGATTATCCCCGCCGATAATTAAAAGATCATTTTTAATTTTTCTGTCATTAACAGAAAAAGCAATATCACCAATAGCGCCCCTTTTATCTTCAGGAGTCGAAGTCAAATCGTCAATCAAGCTGATTTTTTTAGAACATTTAAGATTTTTAGCCCATTTCCTAAAAATAGAAATATATTTAGAATTAGTGACAACCATTATTTCATCTATAGCTTCTATGGCTTCAAGTTTATCGATAATATAATTAATAATTGGCTTATTTTTCTTACCGACCTTCAGAAGCGGCTTGGGATACTGCTTAGTCAGAGGGTAAAGCCTTACAGCATAGCCTGCGGCTAAAATTAAAGCTTTCATATTAATTAGTAACCCAGTATTTGTTTAAGTTTTTCCTGGCTGAAATCATCAACTTCTCTCCCGGTGGATAAACTAAGCGCCTGCCTGGCTATTTCACGCGCCTGCTTCATGCCAATTGACCTGATTATATATTTTACTTCCGGAATGATTGCCGGCGGCATACTGAATTCATCCAAACCCAAGCCTAAAAGTATAGCCACCAAAGAAGGTTCGCCCGCCATTTCGCCGCACATTCCAACCTTAACTCCGGAAAGATGTGCTGCGTCAATTACGCTTTTAATAATCCTTAAAACCGCAGGATGTGTCGGCTCATAAAGATAAGCCACCTTTTCATTCTTACGGTCAACAGCCAAAGAATACTGAATAAGATCGTTTGTACCGATACTGAAAAATTTTACTTCCTTACATAAAATATCGGCTGTAATTGCCGCAGAAGGCACCTCGATCATAGCCCCCACTTCAATATTCTTATCAAAATCAATATTCTTTTTTCTTAATTCCTCTTTTGCTTCCTCAAGAATCCGGTTGGCTTGTTTCAATTCCTCGATACCGGAAATCATCGGATACATTAATTTTAATTTTCCATGTACAGAAGCGCGTAAAATCGCACGCAGCTGAACTTTAAAAACATCCGGCATAGCCAAACAAAACCTAATAGCGCGCCAGCCTAGAAACGGCTTCATTTCCAGAGGAATCTTAAACTGAGATATAAATTTATCCCCGCCTAAATCCAAAGTACGGATTATTACAGGATGGGGAGACATTTCTTCAGCTACATATTTATATGCCTGATAATGTTCCTCTTCCGAAGGAAGATCCTTCCTGTTCATGTAAAAAAATTCAGTCCTATACAAACCAATACCCTGGCCGCCATGTAATTTTATAGCCGGAATCTCGTCAGGCAACTCAATATTAGCACTTATTTCTATGGCCTTTCCATCTAAAGTAACCGCTGGCAAATCTTTTATCGGAAGAAATCTTTCAGCAACCCCTTTTAACTTTATATCTGCTTCTCTGTAAAGCTTAAGAGTTTCCTCATCCGGATTAATAATAACCGTACCAGTGGCGCCGTCAACGATGAGGATATCATCGCTTTTTATTTTAGCTGTCGCCTCTTCAAGCCCGACAACAGCGGGAATTTCCAAAGATTTTGCCATAATGGCAGTGTGTGACGTCTTGCCGCCGATATCAGTGACAAAAGCACAGACATTCTGATTATGCATAGCAGCGGTATCTGAAGGAGATAAATCATGCGCCACCACCACAACTTTTTCCTTTAAATCTTCAAAACCTTTTTTCTCCCTGCCTAAAAGATTACGCAATACACGCTTACCGACATCATTAACATCAGAGATGCGTTCTTTTAAATATTCGTCTTCTATTTTAGAAAATACTTCAATATACTTTTTAATAACCTCGGAAAAGATATAAGCGACATTCACGCGCTCTTTTTTAAGACGAGAAATCACTTCCTCGATAAGCATGCGGTCTTCAAGAACCAACAGATGCGCGTCAAATATCTGCGCCTCTTCCTGTCCCATATCAGCAGCTATTCTTTTTTGAAGCTCAATAATTTCTTTTCTGGTCTTAATAAGCCCTTCTTCAAAAAGCTGTATCTCCAAAGCAATCTCAGAATCTTTAATCTCAAGCTTAGGGACAGAAATCTCCTCCTTACCGACTCGATAAGCCGGGCCGATACTGATACCAGAAGCAGCTCCTATACCTTTTAATTTAATCATTTTATTCCTCGCTTAAAAC
>Ga0172375_10008487_pt1 | contig 13799 bp, 19 predicted proteins | sample LakKiv1m_FD_114537 | JGI IMG/M metagenome (GOLD analysis project Ga0172375, IMG submission 114537) | Freshwater microbial communities from Kabuno Bay, South-Kivu, Congo - kab_092012_11.1m | ecosystem: Environmental > Aquatic > Freshwater > Lake | place: Democratic Republic of the Congo...
GGAGCAGAGGAAAGTTTGCTGCTTCGGTAGGTTTTGTCCAAGAAGAAAGAGTAAGGAACTACATCCTGAACCAAGAGAGCCATCATGGAAACCCCACACTTTAGTGTGGGGAGGATGTCATTTACTCCAACTAGAAACATTAAATGTAACATTTCCAGCATTTAATGATGTAAAGTTATAGCAGGCAGGAGAAGTAGTAGCATTACATACTTGATTAGTATTTCTGTAGATTACTGGAAAAAGATAATTTCTAGCAAGATTATAAAGAGTTATGTTGGCTGAAACATTTAAGCCACTATTAGAAGAATTAACATAAATCGAGTTGTTGCCAATTATTATATCTGTTCCAAATATTATATTAGTGGTAATATCAAAATAATTCTTATTAAAATTTATACTTCCATTATTATTAGAGTAAACAAGCGAATTACTGCTATCCAGATTACTTGAACTGTCCATTGAAATAATATGGTCGCCTGTAAAAATATTATTCTCTATTAGATTTCCAGAGGCAAGGTTCCAAAAATAAAGACCCAAATTAATAAAAGAAATATTGTTATAAGAAAAAGAGTTATTAATTGCAACATTCATGGATATTCCCTGAAGACCATTTATTATGTCATTATATAGAAAATTAGAATTACTCAATGCCTCAAAAAACATGCCAGGGTCTGTGCACGAAGCTATATAAATATCATTATAACTGAAGTTATTATAATTTGAACCTTCAACATAAACCCCATACTCATTCGCATTTAAGGTATTATTAATAATATTACTATATGAAACATCAGAGTTAAAATATATAGAATCACCATAGAAGTTAGTGATATTACATCTCTCTATAGTAGTGCTTATGGAAGTATCGCCAAAGAATATTCCTGTGCCTGTTCCAGCATCCTCGGGCACTATATTCGAATCTTTTATAGTATTATTTGTAGAAGTATTGGTAAAAACTATCCCAAAACATTGGTAAATCGCTTCTAAACACCCTCCCGCCCCAGTATAAATGCTAACATTTTTTACAACATTATTGTTAGCTACTTCAGAGAATATTATTCCTTCGCCTTGCGTACTAGTTATATTCTTTCCATTTCCATCAAGGATAACATCACTCGAGGTAATATTTATGCAAGTTCCTGAAGAACTTATGGACTGATTAAGAATATAAGTTCCAGCAGAAGTTATATTCATACACTCAGATACAGTTGTACTAGCAGAAACACTAGCAAGTATGAAAAAAAAGATGCCAAGAGCTATGAAAAAAGCTAGACAAAAATTAACAATTTTTTTGACCTTCATTTTGATATTTCTACGAGGGTTCTAGGTATTATAAATATTTAGTAATTATAACTTATAGAAAACTAATTACCTTGAATTTTCTTCTTCATCTGATTCTTCATCACTATCTTCTTCGCCTTCTTCATCATCTTCAAACTCAATCATGTCTAGAATACCAAGAATCTTATCAAGTTTTGCATTAAGCTCATTAAATTGCTCTTGACTTATTCCTGAGTTTGAACCAGAACTAGAATTTTGATTAAAACCACTAAAACTTCTTCTGCCAGAGTTTCCTGTTTTTTCATAACATTCACTGCAATAAATAGGTTTATCGCCTGTTGGTTTAAATGGAACTTGGCAATTCTTTCCGCATTTATCGCAAACAACATCAACCATTGGCTTTCTTTCTCTATCTCCTCTATCTCTACTTCTACCCCCAAAATCTCTGTTTCTTCCAAAACCACCGCGACTAGGTCTATCTCTACCAAAACTACTTGTTCTTCTATCGTTTCTTCCTCTACTCTCTCTATCTCTTCTGAAGTCTGCCATACTGATTTGCCTTAATCTGAGTTTATAAACATATCCTTTTAGACGATTTTAACCTTATTAATTTTTCTTTATCTTTTCATGGAATACAAGCACCTTTCCATTTATACAATATCTTTTAAAAGTAGGGGGCGGACCATCGTTAAAAACATGACCAAGATGACCTTGACATTTCTTACATAAAACCTCTGTTCTTTTTTCAAATAAATGATTATCTTCACTATAATCTAAAGAATCTTCACCATAGGGGTCGGAAAAGCTAGGCCAACCAGTTCTTGAATCAAATTTTCCAGAAGACTTGAATAATTTATTGCCACAGGCAACGCAGGTATAAACTCCTGGTTTTTTATTATATAATAGAGAGCACGAGCCAGGAAATTCTGTGGCTTTTTTTCTTAAAATTTCATACTGTTCTTTTGTAAGTATCTTCTTCCACTCTTCATCACTTTTTATTAATTTTTGCATTTTATTCATCTTAATCTCAGGAAATTTTTAATATATAAAATATTTAGCAGTTTATTATATACCTCAGGCATTTAAATAAGGATATTTCAATTGAAAAAGCTTTTTCTAGGTTAAAAAACATATATTTTAGAGTAGAATTAAGTTTTTATACACCTGTTTAAGTAAATAATTATGGCAATATTTGATTTATTCAAAAAAAAGGAGGAAAATCCCTGGGATATTGATTATATGGCAAATGCTCAAGCATTTGAAAATAATGGGGATTATCAATCTGCGATAACCGAGTACGAGAAAATAATAAGCGTTATCTATAAAGATAAACCTGCTAAAACCTATAGGCACATAACAAAGAAAATAGTAAACTGTTATCTAAAGCTTGGAAATTATGAAAAAGTTATGGAGTTATGGCCTCTTCAGTACGATCCTGATTATACTCCGAAAGAAATGTATGAATTAATTAAAGTTCTTGAATCAAGTCAGAGAAATGACTTAGTTTCTCAGGTTTATGATAAATCTGGAAATAAACTTCTTATTAATAAAATTGAATTTTTAATAAAACAAAAGAAAATTCCAGAAGCAAATGCTCTTCTTTCAGGTATTTTAATAAATATGAAAGAAACCACCCCCGGAATTGCAAATTTTTGGCTTGCAAAAGCAAAACTTTGCATGAGTTTAAGAAAGTGGGAAGAAGCAAATAAGTATCTTGATAAAATTCTTGATAGAGACGGCCATAACGAAGAGGCAAGAAAATTAAAAGATTTTTGCCTAAGACAGGCAAGAGAATAAATCTTTATTAAATTTTTACCTTTCTTCTGCTGCTATTTCTACCCAAACAGGATGGTGATCTGACTGGCTTCTTGTGGTATTTGTTTCTATGCCATAACTAAGAAATTCTCTTTGCGCATCAGAATTCATAATGACTCTATCGTAAGCGTTTATACTTCTAGCAACAGTAGTATCATCCGAGTCTCTTATTGCCCAGAACCAATTTTCAAAAACTCTTTCATTTTTATGATTAAAATAACTTCCACTGGCATTTAAATCTCCAATAATAAAAACATTTCCTGCATTAGTTGTTATTGCTTCAAGGTTTCTTAATTCCTGTCTTGTATTTTCAGGCTTTGTATGAACATTATAAACATTAACAGTATAACTTCCACAAATAAACTCCACTCGTATTGGTGGTCTTTCAAAATCACCTGCGAGAGTTGGATTAAAATCTTCAAGTCTATTTAGGGCTATACCTTTTCTAAAGATAATTCCATATTGTTCTTTGCTAACGCTTCTTCCAGCTCTGCTTGAAATTGTATGATCATAGCCCGGCATTTTTGCACATAGTTTTTCAAAAGCCAAGTTTTTTTCATCTCTTATCTCCTGAATAAATATAATGTCTGCATTGGTCATAACACCTACATAAGAATTTAACAAAGTCTCGTTTCTTGCCTTTGATTCTCCAAATGCCTGAAGATTCCAATTCATTACTTTTAGTTTTTTTCCTTCAAATTTTGGTTTACAACCAAAATTTGCAACTACCATAATGCTTGCTAATCCTAAGTAAACTCCATATTTTAATAGCTTTCTTAATTTTTCTTTCATTTTAATAGCTTCAGAATTAGGCATCTGAGGACCACACCTCGATAGCAATAGTAAGAAATATGACTTTAAAAACAATACTTTTAGAGCTTTACACTTTCTTCAAGTGCGGGAATATAAGTTTCATAACCTTCTTTTTTTAGTTTCTTAGAAAAGGCAGTGCTTTCATCGGTTTCACTATGAATAATAAATATTTTTTTAGGTTTTTGTTTGAAGTTCTTAACCCATTTGAATAATTCAACAGAGTCCGCATGAGCAGAAAAGCCATCAATTGCCTCTATTTTTGACTTTACATCAACTTCAACTCCAAGCAATTTTACTCTTTTCTCGCCTTTTTTTAACCAATAACCCAGTGTTCCTTGAACTTGATAGCCAATGAAAAGCAGAGTATTCTTTGGATTGTTAATATTATTTCTGATATGATGCTTTATTCTTCCTGCAGTGCACATTCCATTTCCGGCAATTATAATACAAGGCCTAGTTACAGCATTTATCTTTTTTGATTCATCAACGGTTTCAGTTTTTATTAGTTGTTGAAAATCAAAAGGGTTTCCTCTTTCTTTTATAGCATTTTTTATCTCATCATTATAATAATCATAATATTTGCTGAAAACCTCTGTTGCTTTAGCGGCCATCGGTGAATCAAGATAAACAGGCATCTCTGGAATTATTCCTTGTTCCATAAACTCGCCGATGTAGTAAAGCATTTCCTGAGCCCTCTCAACAGCAAAAGCAGGTATCATTAATTTTCCTCCACGCTTATAGGTTTCTTTTATTATTCTTAGGAGCTCTTTTTTTCTTTCATCAATCGGAGGATGAACTCTATCTCCATAGGTTGCCTCCATAAAAACATAATCTGCTTTTTCTATAGGCTCAGTATTTTTTACTAAAACTGCATTTTGTTGTCCTAAATCTCCTGAAAAAACTACTAGAGTTGCTTTTTTGCTTTCTTTTACCTGCAGTTGCAAAGATGCTGCTCCAAGGATATGTCCGGCATCAGTAAATCTTCCGATAATATCTTTAGAAATTTTCATATCTTGATCATAATCAAAAGTAACGAAAAGTTTCATAGCATTATTTACGTCGATGTAGTTATAGAGAGGTTTTCTTGCAGGCAGTCCTTGCTCTAGTCTGTGTTTGTTTTCATGTTCAGTATCTTCTGCAGCTATTTTTGCTGCATCATTCATTATTATTCTAGCTAAATCTTTTGTTGCAGGAGTTGCATAAATTTTTCCACGAAAACCGAACTTTACTAGCTTAGGAATTCTTCCACAATGATCCAGGTGCGCATGAGTTAAAATTAAACAAGAAAAATCTTTTGGATTAAAACTAAAATCTTCATAATTCTTTCTCTCCATATCCTTACTACCTTGGAAAAATCCACAATCTACAAGTATTTTTGATTCTTTTGTAAAGACTCCATAGCAGGAACCAGTAACTTCTTTTCCTGCACCAAATATTTTTATTTCCATCTTTTTGCCTCTTGATCTGAAGAAGTATTTTATTCTATAAAAATCTATGCATAAATAAATTTATAGTTTCTTTTAATCTTTTTTAACTATCTTGCAGAAATATCATAAGCATGTCCAAGTCTTACAATTTCTGCTTTTTGTCCCCTAGCCTCTAACTGTTGTTTTGTCCATTCACTTTGCTCTCTTTCTCCATGAACTACAAAAGTTCCTCTCCTAGGTTTTACAAATTCAGTAACATGTTTTACACAGCCATTACCATCAGCATGAGCGCTATAACCTCTTAATCTTACTTGTTCTGCTCGATAATTATAAGCTTGTCCATCAATTCTTATAGTTGGATTAGTTTGCTTGCCTTGTTCAAGCAAATGTCCTATGCATCCAGGAACTTGATAACCTGTTTGTATAAGCATTGCACTAGGATCTTCAATATGAACTTTCAAATGATCTTTAACTCTGCCCATAAACCACATTCCTGAAGCAGAAATAATTAGGTAAGGGCCTTTCATCTGATCTAGGGCTTGGGATTCCTGTTTATTTTTAGGGTAAACTAAATTTCTAAACTTAAATGGATTCTCAGCATGGCTTGGGTCAAATAACTGTAGTGCTCTTGGATCTAAACATTCTCTATGTTTAAGTATAATTTTTTCTCCATCAACTATGCTTGGACTATCTACATAAATTTTAAGATTAGGATTTATTTCTCCTCTTAGATAAAGTTCAAATAAATCATCAAGTACCCAGTGGCTTCTCCCTATTGCAAAAGTTCCCATTAGCCCTCTTCTGTTTTCTGCAACAATTTTATCAAGAGCTTGCTTTAAATCTCTTCTTGTCTGGTTTCTATCAGTATGAGCTCTATCTCCGTAAGTAGCTTCAATAAAACAAATATCTGCAGGATTTGGAAAACTAGTGCAAGGAAAATTCAAAATAGGAGCATCAATATCACTTCTTCCTAGATCTACAGCCATATGAACACTAACTAAACCTTTTTCATCCTTAAAATCGTAACGTACTTGGCTTGAGCCAATTATATGTCCTGCATCAAAATAGGTTGCTCTGATGTTTGGAGAAATTTGAACTGTTCGGCCGTAATCAACAGGCATAAATCTTCTTACTATATTTTTCAAATCAGTTGAAGTGAAGTTAGGTTTTAACCATTCTCCTCTAGCATCTTTTTTACCCTTTACTTCAATCCATGCTTGATTAACTTGGCCCGATAGGTGAGATTTAGTAAGATCAAGTGTGGCTGGATGACCATAAAATGGGCCTGCATAACCTTGAGCATAGAGTTTAGCTACATCTCCAACATGATCAAAATGTCCATGACCTGCACTAAAAACCGTTAATCCTCTTACTAATTCTTGCCATTGGTTAAATTGTCTATTTACTCCTATTTCACCCATTTGGTTTCCGCAATCATGAAGAAGTTTTTCAACACCCCTAGAGGTTTGCAGAGTAAAAACATGTTTAGAGCCAGCTACTACGCCGTCTACTCCCCCATAACCTTGATATGTTAACATTTTGTCCTTCCTTATGCTTTAGCGAGGTTTTGATGCTTTATAAGATTTACTATATGTAACGTCTAAAAAGTAGTACCAAAAAACCTCAAAAAGACAAAAAACCCATTTTTTTCAGGATTTTTACAATATCCTAAAAATACTTTAAAATTCGCTAATTTTTTCCCGACGAGAAATATTTAATCTGTCATCTCGGGCTTGTTAAATTCTCTAGAGTTTATAAGTTTAAAAAGCTTTGTTTTTCGACGGGCATAGATTTAAAAGCTATTTCTGATATTTTTGTTTATGGAATTTTGTAAACAATGTGGAAAATTACTTCCTATGAAAAATGAAGAAAATAAGGCAATAGTCTCTTGTAGTTGTGGCTCTTTGAATGTACTTGCTAGAGAGACCGCATTTGAAGAAAAGCAAAAGAAAAAGCCGCATAGAAGCAGCGAGGTATTGCATGATAATTCTGCTGAAGACCTATCTGGATTTCCCCATAAATGCAGAAAATGCGGACATGGTTTTGCAGAAGTTAAAGAAATGGGCATATTTTACGGTGATGAGGCTGGAGTTTATCTTTTCAAATGCAAGAAATGCGGTTATACTGAACGTCAGGCAGATGGAACAGGCAATTAACCGAATATAAATAAAATATTAAATTATTTATTTATCTTATCAAAAATATCAATAAGATCTTGGATTCTTTCTGCAACAAAATCTGCCTGAGCTTCTTGGGCTTTTATTTGATTATCACTATGATCCTGAACTAAACCATATTTTGCAAGGACAGTTCTCATACCAAGCTGTTTTGTACCACTTATATCTCTTGAAAGATTATCGCCAACCATCGCACATTCATCTAAATTAACTTTAAGCCTTTTTGCAGCCATTTTAAATCCCCGGCTATTGGGTTTTGTTCGTTTTACATCATCTTTAGTTAGAATAACATCAAAGAAGTCATCTAAGCCAGCCACGCACAATCTTATGTAGGCTTCGACTCTTGGAGCATCAGATAAAACCGCTAGTTTGAATCCTCTTTCCTTTAGAGTTATAAGAACAGTTTTTGCTCCGGGATAAGACCTTAGTAAGCCATTATTTGCGGCTCTGTAGGTAACAATAGCTCTAGCTAAAACCCTATAGTCGACTTTATTGTATTTGCTTTTCAAAAACTTTTCAAAAATCTTTTGATTTTCAATTCCATTTTTCCAATAAAAATCTGAAAATTCTTTATGTAACTTTTTAAAATCTTCATCTAAACCAGCATCAATCATAGCTTTAACTGACTCAATTATAACTAATTTTTTTCTTTCTACAAAATCAATCAAAGTATTATCAATATCGAAAATTATTGCTTTTATCATATAAGTAAACTAAAAATCAACTTTTTAAAATATTGCTTTTATATAGAGAGTAAATTGATAATGCTTGCGAAACTAACCCAAATAAAATAAGGAATAAGCAGATAAAAAGAAGTTTTAGAAATTCTCCAACTTACAAGAAGCATAACAATTATTGAAAGCCAGAGGACTATAATAGTATAAAAACCAAGCAAGGGATTTTTCATAAAAAAGAAGAAAAAGCTCCAAACTATATTCAAAAGTAAATTAATGCCATAGGTTAATCTTACTTTTAGCTTCTGATTTTTTTTTGAGTTTACACAAATAGAGTATAAGGAGATAGCTATCATTATGTAAAGAATATTCCAAACAACAGGAAAAACCCAGTTTGGCGGAGTTATGCTGGGTCTTATAGATTGAAACCATTCGCTTCTAGTACTTGTTGCAGTAAGCAACCCGCCGATCACTTCTACAATAAAAACTAATACAAAACTTGCTATAAGAACCTTCCAATTAATCCTCTTTTTCATAAAATATTAACAAAAACCAATTATTTAAACTATTTGCTTCTTTTTTCTAATCTTTCTTTAACTCTTTAACAATTTTCCTTATGAGTTCTAGATCATCATCAGTTTTTTTTATGTCTATTCCAACTTCAAGAGTTATTTCTGCATTTTTTGGTAAAGTTTTTATAATCTCCTGTAAATTGATTTCAGATTCATCAAAATGCAGATGAGTAATATCTTTTTCTTTTATTTTTTGTCCGCCTAGATGATAGTGAACTGGTTTAAGTTTAATAAATTCCTTCATAATCTCGAGATAATTCTCTTTTAAACTAAGAGCTGAAGATATTGCATGATTTACATCAAAACACATTTTTGTTTTAGTATTTTTTAAATATCTCTTCATATCTTTGGGTTTTGAACACAGAGGGCTGCCATTATAATAAGGCATATTTTCAATAATTATTCTCTTATCATTTAGACTTTTTATTAGGTCCTCAGAGTTTTTTTCACTAGAATTATCTTTATCATTCTTGTCTACTTCTCCAGGATGGACTATTATCTTGTTAGAATTAGTTTGATTAGCTAAGTCTATCGCAACTTTTAGAGATTCTAGATTCTTGTCATACCTAGACTTGTCAGCATTATTAATCCCAAAAACCTTATGCTGCGAATGTATTACAATCGGCACCTTTGTTTTTTTAATGAATTCAATAACTTCTTGGTTTGGCTTTTCAAGAGCCATTATCTCAAAAAAATCTGTTTTATCTTCAAAATGCTTTAATAGTTCAACATCTGAATAAGTTTTAACTCCAATTTTCATAGTAATTTGAGAAAAAGAACCCTATTTAAAAATCTATTTATTTTACTTGCTTTTCCAAAGACCATGAAGATTGCAATAGGCCCTAGCCTTTATTGGCTTAAAACTAAAGCTCGCTTCCGGAGCCTGATTGGGCTTTAAGAAAACCTTTGCAATTTCGCCTTTATCTGATTCAGCTTCTATCCATTCAATATAGTGTTCTTCAGTCATAGGATGAGCAACCGAGCCTACTAAAACTTTCTTGCCATTTATAACAGGAACATGCTTTTCAAGACTAGCATCTACAGAATTTTCCTTCATAAGTTTCATATTCTCGCCGCAGCAAACAAGAGTTCCACCACCTTCATGAACCACTTCAACAATATTTCCGCAAATTTCACATTTGTAAACTTCTCTTAAACTTGTCATATAATCTTAATATTAGTAGAATATAAAAACCTTATGAAACTCGACTATCTATAAGGGGATATATGGTTATAAAAAAGATTCATATCTGTGGCGCTTATGGTTCTGGCAAGACAACTCTAGCAAAAGAGCTATCTAAACTTCTTAAAATTCCATATTATTCTTTTGATGACATTAAATATATCGTTAAGTATACCAAGAAAAGACCAGTTTCTGAAAGAAAGGCTATAGTCAAGAAAATCGCCTCAAAATCTAAGTTTATTACAGAGGGTCCATGGTCCGGCTATGGCGAAGATGCCTTCAAAAGAGCAGATTTAGTTATTCTTGTAAAAACAAAACCCTCGAGATGTGTTTATCAGGTTGTAAAAAGATATATTCAAGGAGATAGAGAGATAAAAAATGATATGAAAACTGCCTTAATAATTATGAAAAAAGCATTTATTTACTATTATACTAAAGACCCTATCTCTTATGATGCACACATGAAACTAATTAAGAAGCATAATAAAAAATATATTCTTTTAGAAAATAAAGATAAACAAAAGTTATTTGAACTACTCTCTACCAAAAAAAATTTAAAGGATATTACTATTAAATTATAAAATGGCAAAAATACTAATAGGCCCTGCAGGAACCGGCGGTGCAGAACTTGAGAACTTTACTAAATTGAGCAATCTTGGCTTAGATGCAGTTGAATTTGAGTTTACCTATGGAGTTTGGCTAACTCCAAGCCAAGCAGATAAAATTAAAGATTTAAACAAAAAACTTAATCTCCAGCTAAGTATTCATGCACCCTATTTTATCAATCTAAATTCTCAGGAACCTAAAAAAGTAGGATCCAGCAGAAGTAGAATACTAAAGTGCTTGGAAATAGCTAAACATCTCGATGCTAAGTATGTTGTTTTTCATCCTGGTTTTTATCTCAAGTCAAGCAAAGTAGAGTGTTATGATAAAATAAAAGAGCAAATAAAAAAAATAATTGAAGAAGCTAGAGCAAAAAATCTAGACTCGAGTATTTTAGCTCCGGAAACAACCGGTAAACCCAGCCAGTTTGGAGATTTGGATGAAACTCTTAGTCTGGCTAAAGAATTAGATATTAGTGTTTGCATTGATTTTGCTCATCTTAAAGCCCGATATAATGGCAATATAAATTACGATGAAGTAATTGAAAAACTAAAAAAGTCAGGAATGAAAAAGATTCATGCACACTTTTCTGGAATAGAATACACGAGTAAAGGCGAAAGAAAACATCTTATAACCCAAGAAAAAGATATTACCGAGTTATTTAATCATCTTAAAAAATTAGATATGCAGGTTTCAATAATAAATGAATCTCCCCAGCCTCTTGAAGATGCTCTGAAGATGAAAAAACTTCTGAAATAAAAAGTCAAAACAAAAAATAAAAGTAACATGGACTCACAAACAAAAACAATACTAGAACAAGCAGGTTTTAAATGTACAAAATGCGGATTTTATTCTCCATTAGGTTCGGGTTTAGAGGTAAATAAGCCCAGCAATATAGTTTTATGTTCAATATGCAATACTTTTGCTCCTGAAGATGCTGAACAACTTAAAAGTTATATTAGTGAAGAAGTTGCCTGGCAAGAACTTGAAACTTTTAGAAGATATAATTATAATAAATCCTCTCATGAACCTCATAAGAAAGGCATGCTAAACAAGGCTAAACAAGGAAATCTTATGGCAAGACCTGCTTTTGGCTACCAGGTTATTAATGGCAAGCTCGAGCCTAATGAAGACTCAGAAAATGTTAGGCTTATCTTTAAAGAGTTTTTAGATGGAAAAAGTTTAAACCAAATTTCTCGAGTTTATAGCATTTCAGTTAATGGAATAAAGAAAATACTTCATAATTTTACCTATATAGGCAAAATAAAATTCGCAAATCAAATTTCTCAAGGTTCACACTCGTCAATAATAACACCGGAAATTTTTAATGAAGCCCAAAGAAGATTTGAGTTTTTGAAGAAAAAAGATAAATAATCATTTAGGTAATTCAAAACCATGTCGCATTATTGCCTCTCTTAAGGTCCTAAGAAATCTTCCGGAGTCATCGTAGGACGAGTTTGGATCATACATCTGTAGTTTTTCATCATAATTCTCCTTTTGAGGTGATTCTCTTGAAAGGTACTCTGATTGAATACTTGTTGCAATTAATAATATTCCAGGCATGTTTTGTTTTAGCCAATCACTAAAGTGAGTTAGCCCATTTAACCTTCTGTCATCAGAAACATCTAAGAGAATAATTCGATAATGTTCAAACTTATTTTCCTGAACTGCATCGAATACATTAAATTTTGAATCAACAGCACAACCCAAGAATCTGCTGATGCGACCTGCATAATCTTTCCAATCCTGATTTATCATCAATATTTTTTCAAGTTTCATTAAAAAAACATCTCTTCTAATTTAACGATAAGACTTCTGTCTTTTGCTTCTAGCCTTAGAATCGCCAGGTTTGTAAGGTTCTTTTCTTCTTGTATCAGCAATTAACAAATTTCTATCATATTCTACATAAGCTTTTTTCAAGTCTTGAGATTTTGAATATTGAAATATTGCTTTAGCAATAGCAAGTCGAGCTGCTTCAATTTGAGTTTCATTTCCACCGCCAGCAACAGTTACAGTAATATCAAATTTTAAGTCTCCAAGAATACCTTTAGCTATTTCTAAAGGTTCTTTTATGAGCAATTTATGAAACATAGAAGGTAAATTTTGATAAGGTATTTTATTTATAGTTATTTTTCCTGTGCCTTCTTTTATTGTTGCCTTAGCTATTGCTGTTTTTCTTTTTCCAGACACAGTGAATTTTTGTTTTATTAAATTTAGTTCCATTTTATGCTTTATCGCTCAATTCCTTAACAGTCATTATCTTTGTTGGAAGATTTGATTTAATTTTAATCATTTTTTCTTTGCTAAACTCTGGAGGTATGCCGTTATAACATTTTATTCTTTTGAAAGCTTCTTTACCTCTTCCATTTCTCCAATCAGGAAGCATTCCTCTTATTGCTCTTTTAACAATTTTTTCACTATCTTTAGAATAAAAAGGCCCTTTTCTTGGCTTCATACTATTTATTGAACGTTTTAATTTTAAACGCTCAATATTAGTTTCCTTGTTTCCCGTAATAACTGCTTTTTCAGCATTTAGGACATAAACTTCTTTTCCTAGTAAAGCCTGCTTAGCTACAAAGCTATTCATTCTGCCAAGAATTGCATTTTCTGCATCAATAAATATTTTTTCTACCATTTTTAGTCAACTATTTCTCCGTTTATTTTCTTATTAGCTTTTAGTACTTTAATTAACTTTTCTGTTTCGCATCCTGCCTTCTTAAGTTTCTCTTCAGCAGTTTTTGAAAATGCCATTGCATAAACTTTGCATTTTCTAGTTACTTCCCCACCACTAAGAACCTTTCCAGGTATAATAACTGTTTCATTTTTAGACTTATTAATTTTATCAAGATTAACTTCAACTCTTCCTCTTGAAGGTAAAGATAATTTTGTTGCTAGTTCAATAAGATTGTTTTTCTTTGCAAGGAAAATAGCTTCTGCTAGAATAGTATTTGTTTTCCTCTTCATATTTTTATTTATTTGTGTTTTGCTTGACATTTTTGTTGTTCTTATTATCTTTATTACTTTATCCTATAAACTACTAGAAACCACAATCTACATGTAGATTTGATTCCTACTAATCGCCTCTCGGCTCGCAGGATATAATTCCTTTAATTTAAGGGTTTATAAATCTTCGGTTATGCGTGCATTGTTGCGTCTGCGGGTGTTGAATTGAATAAAAAAATTAAGTTTTGCTCATTTTGATTAAACTTAACCACTTATTTGTGCTTAAACACAATTCAGGAATAGCTTCTTCA
>Ga0172375_10008488_pt1 | contig 13798 bp, 13 predicted proteins | sample LakKiv1m_FD_114537 | JGI IMG/M metagenome (GOLD analysis project Ga0172375, IMG submission 114537) | Freshwater microbial communities from Kabuno Bay, South-Kivu, Congo - kab_092012_11.1m | ecosystem: Environmental > Aquatic > Freshwater > Lake | place: Democratic Republic of the Congo...
GCCAATTTCATACTGGTAATAAGTTTATAGCCGCTGGTGAGCTTCACCTTCATCGTCCGAGTCAAAAATCCCGGCGACGTCACCGTCAACGAATGATCCCCCGCGACAACATCAGATATGGTAATCGGCGTGATTCCCTTAGTCACGTCATCAAGCACCACCGAAGCACCATCAGGATTCGTCACGACAGAAAGCTCTGGTTTACCGGCAACACTTTTTTCAAGCCACAAGACATCGACTGCACTCGAAAGCTCCGAATCAGAGAGCACAGCGTTTACAAACGTTAGCAGGTTAGCTCCTACCGATATCTTTGCCTGCCAAGGCGCTGTCTCACCGGTCGTCGATTCCGCAACTAAGCGTATCGTATATTCACCTGCTGTCACCTTTTCCCGAAGCGGCGTTCGACCTAAGTGTTTGTTATCCAAAAATACGCTCACGGTGGGTGTTGCATCTACCCGAAGCTCACCTTCTCGGGGCGTACGCGCAGCCAAAAGCTTGATAATACCTGCAATCACGAGAAGAACAACAATGATACCGAGGAAAAAAATCGCCTTACGCTTCATAAATTGAGTTCGATCATACCACATTTGACAAGTTTCAGCCAATATTTATATTGGCCTATAATTTGACTTTGGACCATTTTTACGCTACAATCCTTGGTATTAAACCACTCTTTCCGGAGTGGTTTTTTTTAGTCTTATGAAAAGGATTATTTCCTATCTCACAACGCCTTACTACGGCAGCAACAGAGTGAGCCGGCTGATACGGCAAAAAATTGAACATCTGCCGCTTATAGAATTTATCGGCATACCGCTTATCGGATTGGTGTTTTTCGGCGCGGTAGTCTTACCTCGGGTAACTGCTGGTTTTGCCTCAACAGGGGTCTATTTTGACACCCAAACGGCCATGGTTAACGCTGTTGTCGCACCCTCCAGATTCCGCTGGCCGCTTACTACCTTTGGCATTTCTCAGTACTTTTCCGGTGGACATCCGGGTATGGACCTTACCAATCCGGCGGGAACCCCTATTTATCCCGTTACCGACGGCACCGTCATCATGGTAACAACGCTTTGGAACGGATACGGCCGACACGTTATAGTCGAGCACGCCGACGGTATGACGTCTATCTATGCGCATCTTTCCAAAACAGAAGTGGAGGTCGGACAGCACGTCGTCAAAAATACGGAGCTCGGCACCGTAGGCGCAACGGGCTGGGCAACGGGTAATCATTTACATTTTGAAATTACCCAAAAAGGCGTTACCTTAAACCCTATGGAGATATTACCGGAAATACAGTTATATCGTCGGGATATCGCTTCTTCGCGTAACAACGAAAAAATCAAGCCAAATTTTGAAGAAATACTATAAATATTTCGTAAAAAATCGGATGACCGGCTTATGAACAAGGGGAATGAGTTTTGGATTTCTTTTATACGGATGGTCGAGCTCTCCCATCAGTAAAAATTCTTTCGGGCAGTGAAGCGACTCATAGAGCTTCTTCGTTTCCTGCCAGGGCACTTCGGTATCAGACTCACCGGCAATAACCAATGCATAAGGATTTGCAACATGACGGGCAGCTTCTAACACGTCATGGCGGGGGGAATCTGCATCGACCAGATATTCGTACGGCACACGGATCGTGCTCCCATCTCTGCCGCTAACTTTTTGGAAATATCCCCTCTCACGCCATTTGTCTTCGATCGCTCCATAGGACGTTCCAAAAAATGTAACCGGAGCAGAAACGATACAAAGGGCTTTGACGGATGCGTGGTCGTAACAAAACAACACGGCGAGTTTGCCCCCCATACTGTGACCATAAACCCCCAATCGGGCAGTATCGATATAGGGAAGCTTCCCCACATACTCATACACACATTCCGCATCTTTCCGGTGGTTGCTGAGCCGGTAGTCCCCTTCTAGCGTTCCCTCACTATTGCCAAATCCCGACGCGGTAAACCGTACGGCAACAATCCCGTTTCGGGCAAGCTTATCGGCAATATCGACGAGGTCTACTCCCTCCTTATATCCGGTAAATCCATGAAAAATCAAAACAGCCGGAAGTTGCCCAGGAGATTCCGGTTTATATATCTCGGTTGCCAACTTTAATCCTTTTTTGTTTGGAATAGGTAATTGTATGGATTGATAGTTCATGTCAATGAAGTGACCCATCCGACAACGACTGATACAAACTCACTCTCTTTCCCTTCGTAACCATGAGTAGTATCAGCAATGACCACGCTTTGGTATTTTTGTGATTTCGTGTGTGTATCAAATACCTGCCGGATCGTTGTTATTGGCCGATCGGCATATTCATCATTTCCTGAAAAAACTACCAGCATCGGCTTTGTAATTTTGGCATAGAGAGAAAGTACGTTTGCCGTATCCCCGTAATTAAACACATCTTCCTCGGTGTTAGGGGCTATCAGACTAAAGGCGCGATCAGCGGTTGCTGGAAACCAACTAACATTCGTAAGGAGCGCTTCCCCCTTTCCTTCACTACGAAGTGAAGTGATTGTCGTCAAATTATGTTTGTATGCTTCTTTGTCGGTTTGCGGAGAACATCTGTCTGATATCGGTCCGGCAAGGACGACGCCGGACACACAACCGTCTTTTTGGGTCGCAGCGTAATAACATGCCTTATTGGCCCCCGTACTGTGTCCTACGATAATCACCTCGGAAAAACCCTTACTGACGAGAAAACTTACCGCTGCATCTATATCAAAAACACACTCTTTAAATGACTCGTATCCCGCTCCGATCATCCGGTGACCTTGCCCCGACGGATCACTGGGATCAATCGTACTAATACTTGCAATTACATCGTGCCCACGGGTGTTAAACGATGCAAACCCTACACCTTGTTTGCTACAATATTTAGCAAACAAATTCATAAGTGTGACGTCACCATAAAACCTACCAGTCAGCCCGTGTACCCAAAGAATTGCCCTGCCCGCCGGAGCCTTGGTGGAGGTAAGTTTGTGCCCTGGATTTTTCGGGGAATAATATATCCCCTGATGCACCAGCTTATCTTTTGTCACAATTTCAACCAGCTCAAACTTCATATGTTTCATCCTCCGATTAATCGATTAATCGGAGAAAATGTGATCATTGTTTCCGTGCAAATGATGATATCCATATCTCATGCGGCCGCTCAAAATGACGATCTTGTTGATCCCAGGTAAACATGTCCAAGATAGTAAATCCCGCCTCCTTTAGCAATAATCGAATTTCATCGATGGAAAAATAGGAAAAAAATCGGACGTCCTCGTTTGTCGATCCCCTGGTTGTCATTCTTTCCCCCGAACCCTGTTTCATGAGGAGATAGAGTATGCCGCCCCGTGGGAGAAATTGATAAAATTTGGTAAGGACCGGCGGAATCTCTCCGCGTTTAAGATGGAGAAGCGACGCGCACGCCCAAATACCGTCAAATGAACCGTCTTCAAAAGACATACTTCGTAGATCCATATTGAGGAATGTGGCATTCTTTTTTTTATGCCGCAAAGCGTAATTAAGTAATGTTTGAGAAAGATCGATGCCGGTAACCGTAAACCCTTGGGTTGCAAAATAATTTGTGTCTCTCCCCGACCCGCAGCCAGCATCAAGGATGTTCCCGCCGGGCTGGAGCAGCTCCATAAACTTTTTCCGTTCCGGTGCCGGAGTATATTTCTGTACCTTTACCGTAAACTCCTCGGCGGTCATATCATACGTCGCAATTGTCTTTTGTACGTGATCGTCTGACATATGGGGTTAGTATACCAAAAAGCCCCGGTTTCCCGGGGCTTTCTAGTTTTACATTTTTATTCTCAGTTTTACGTTATTAATAGTCCATCCCGCCCATACCGCCCATTCCTCCCATACCTCCTGGCATGCCGCCACCTGCAGCTCCTGCTTCCTTCTTCTCGGGAATGTCGGTAATCAACGATTCAGTGGTAAGTATCATCATACCGACAGATACTGCGTTCTGTACGGCCGACCTGGTCACTTTGACCGGGTCAATGATACCTGCTGCGATCATGGAACCAAATTCCATAGACATGGCGTTAAAGCCAAAGTCCGCGACTTTTGATTCCTCAATCGACTTCATGACCCACCCGGCATCAGCTCCTGCATTTGCAGCAATCATGCGGGTTGGCTCACCCAAGGAACTGTAGAGTATATCTACCCCCGTCTGCTCATCCTTGACGGTAAGTGTATCCTTAAATTTGATAAGCGCGCTTCGAGCCTTCAGAAGTGCGACCCCGCCGCCGGGAACAATGCCTTCCTCAAGCGCTGCCTTAGTCGCTGCAACCGCGTCGTTGACGCGCTCTTTTTTGTCCTTGAGCTCAATTTCCGTTGCCGCTCCGACGTTGATGACCGCAACACCTCCGGCCAACTTGGCCAGCCGCTCCTGCAATTTTTCACGGTCAAAATCACTCGTTGTTTCGTCAATCTCGCGCCGGATCTGGATAACTCTCGCCTGGACTGCGGCCTTCGTTCCTTTACCTCCGATAATCCGGGTGTTTTCTTTGTCCGCCCAGACTTTATCCGCTCGACCACAATCCTCAACGGTGACGTTATCAAGCTTCCGACCGGTATCTTCCGAAATGACCGTTCCTCCGGTTAAAATCGCGATGTCATCAAGCATCGATTTGCGTCGGTCTCCAAATCCCGGTGCCTTAATCGCAAGCACGTTGATCGTGCCACGAAGTTTATTGACAACCAAGGTCGCCAATGCTTCGCCATCGATCTCATCAGCGATGATTACTAGATTTTTGCTGACTTTGACAAACGCCTCTAGGAAAGGAAGAAGATCGGCAATTGCCGAAATCTTTTTGTCCGTAATCAAAATGTACGGATCAGAAATTTCAGCTTCCATCCGCTCGGCATTGGTGACAAAGTATGCGGATGCATACCCTTTATCAAACTCCATACCTTCCTTGTACTCGATCTCCATGGTCAGCCCCTTACCCTCTTCGACGGTGACGACACCGTCTTTGCCGACCTTGGTCAACGCCTCGGCGATGAGGGAGCCGATTTTTTCATCCTGCGCACTAATTGTTGCCACTTTGGCAACGTCAGCATCTTTGATCGTTTTTGCCATTTTTTTCAGCTCAGAAACGACCACATCCAACCCCTTTTCCATACCGGCTTTAAGGATCATCGGATTAGCTCCGGCCGTGACGTTCTTAAACCCGCTATTTACGATAGCCTGGGTCAGTAACGTCGATGTCGTTGTTCCGTCCCCTGCCACATCATTAGTTTTACTGGCTGCTTCTTTGACCAGTTGGGCCCCCATATTCTCAAACGGATCTTCCAGATCTATTTCTTTGGCGACCGTCACCCCATCATGGACGACGTTGGGTGCTCCCCATTTTTTATCGAGCGCGACGTTTCTGCCCTTGGGACCCAAGGTAGTCACCACTGCTTTTGCCAATATGTTGACACCACGGATGAGTGCCTGACGTGCGTCTTCAGAAAATTTAAGTTGTTTTGCCATAATTACCTCCTATATATTTAATAATTTATTCAACGATTGCCAATATATCTTTTTGTTCCACAATCATCCATTCTTGTCCTTCTACTTTTATCTCATTGCCGCCCCATTTTTTGTACATAACCTTCTGACCCACCTTTACCACCATCTTTGCGGGGTTTCCCTTTTCGTCGGTAGATCCAGCACCCACGGCCATCACCTGACCCATCTGTGGTTTTTCTTTAGCTGTATCGGGGAGCACTAATCCTGAGGGTAATTTTTGTTCTGCCTCAAGTGGTTTGATGAGGACATTATCAAAAAGCGGCGTGATCGTTTGTTTAGCCATATATACCTCCTATATAAATGCGACTACTTAAGTAATTTTACTAAAAACCTAGCAGTCTTTTGAAGTGACTGCTATTTTACGAGCGATAAAAAATATTGTCAAGGGGGATATCCCACAGCTTCAACCGAAGCGCATACTTTTCCCGCACCCACACGCGGGCATCCCGCGGATGAAACCGTATCATACCGGATCGAATCACTTCATTCGTTCGCTTATTTTTCATATACCACAGCTGTGCTACCTGAGCCAAAGGCTCAAACAGAACAAACAGTAAATAGAAAGCAGAACGTAGTATGTTTATTTTCTTTTCGCTCACTGTTTTTCCCGCCTTGCCGGCAGGCAGACGCTCTCTACGCACCTTCTCCTTCCACGCATTCGGCACGAACTTTTTCACCCATCGGTTAGCATCTAAGAATTTCTTATAAATCCCTTCCCGCTCCCAGAGAGGCACCATCTGGATTACCTCATGTGCGGCAAATAAATCATGTTCTGGGGTGGGTAGCCTGAGCGCATCTTCCGACATAAACATGTTAAGGCATATCTTATCAGAAACGTATGTATCGTTTGGCCGACGCCGTATCCGCATGCGATCGGCAAATATTGTCACTAGCATTCTCGTGGTCCACAGTGTGTTTTTTTGTGTGACAAAAAAGAGATCGATATCGTCACATTCATTTGCATTGTCTACCGCAAGCCCACCGGTAACCCCTACTAATAAAACGGTGGGAACATACCGAAACATCATTGCGATCTTCCTGATATGTTTCCATTTGGCGGCTGCGATATGCTGTCGAACTTCACGAATTTTCGCTAGATGCTTTCGTCCTGATAACACCACATATGCACCTATCCGTTCTAAACCGAAAGGTAATGGGGATACCCGGCAGGATCCGCCGATACACCACGTTGCTATTTCGCGTTTGGTGAGCGGGTAATCAAAAATATCCGCATACGACACGGTAGCGATGATGTTCTGATGTTGTGACCGCATCATGTATATTACGGGGTCGGGCTGGTTTGGGGCGCATCAGTCGATATGCCATACGATGACAATACCTGGCGAAACCCTGATGACACCGTCGTTAACACCTGCGTCGGAGAGCCACCGTTTACCATACCGTTGACCCCATCGGTCAGATATTGGATAAGCTTATCATTTAAACCGTTATCATACGTTCGCGAGGCCAAAGGAAATGATCGGGCATAGACCGCTTGTTTGACGAAGGCTCCTAAATATTGGTCGTCAGTAATAGTATTTGCAAGCTCCACACGGGCATAAGGCTCTCCAAACAATCGCGTGGCAGCGGCCGCAGAAAAAAGTTTACTTGCACCTTCCTTGCTTGTCATATACTTCACAAATTCCCACGCGGCTTGCTGATTCTGACTTTTCGAGGAAACTCCCTCAACCCAATAGGATGCCCATGCCGCCGCATTACCTTGAAGTTGCGGGATAGGAGCAATATGAAACCGAAGCTTCGGACTGATTACCGCTATTTCGTGCGCCCGCCACGAGGGGGCGAGAATCATCGCAACACGACCGGACGCAAACGCTGAAACAGAATTATCCATTCCGTCGCTCCACGTATACAGGGGATCGGATGGATCGGCAAATTTACGGTAAAAGACAAGCGTCCCCTCAGCTTCCGTACCGGTTGGATTTTTGAGATTTGCACCGTTTTGGATAAACATCACCGCCAAAATATCACTAAAGTGTTCCACATTTGCGGTCGTACCGAGTGCGATGGCGCTGGTCACAATGGCCGTCCCATTTTTGACCGTTAATCGGGGGATGAGATTGATAACATCCGTCCATGTGGCAGGAACACTCACCCCGGCGGTAGCGAAAAGCTCGTCATTGATATACAAACCCAATCCATCAATCATCAACGGAATTCCAAATATAGAAGCCCCAGAAACAAGATCATTGTTAACGACAGGAAAAAATGCATTGCTAAACTCTACCGGTGTCATGATGGTTACCGGAACTGTTGCAAGCTGCGTTCGAAGCATGGGAAGCCACGTGTTATGAAACCGGAATATATCAGGACCCTCTCCCCGATTGATCGCACTCTGAAGCCGCTCACGATATTGTTTGGGTGATTGTTGCGTGTACTGTATTTTTATATTCGGGTGCGTTGCTTCATAATCCGCAAAAAATTGACGCGTCGTCGCATCATTTTCCCATAAGCCCCAGTAATTAAGCGTCACTTCCTTTGAAGAGGCAGTAGTACCCGAAAACATACGGAAAGCAAACAGCCCACCGATTATAAGGAGCAGTAACGCACCGACAGCCAATACTATTCGCTTACGAGGATTCGTTCCCTGTTGCTGTGGCGACATTCCATCACCTGCCGGTACCTGTATCGTAGGAATAAACGGGTTTGCCGGAGTCGAGGCGGTCTGCTCTGGTTTGGATCCAGTCGGCTCCACCGGCGGCACAACGATAGTATCAAAAGAAGCAGGCTCGCCCGAAGGACGATCTGACGATCGTCCTGTAACGGGAGCCTCAGACTCATGAGCCTGAAAAATCGGCTCATCTATTCCGATGCCAACCGGCGGAGTCGATGTACCCTCCGGCACTTGCGGGTCTTTTGGATCCATAGTCATGTACGCTACAATGTATCATAGCATGACTCACAATTCGCCCGCGAGAGGCTCCTTTTCTGTTCAATCCTTCCTTGGCGCACTTGGTGTGGGATGTATGATCCTTTTGCTTTTACTCGGGTTAGGACTTAGCGCTTTTGATGCGTATTATACCGGTAAAATTTACCCCAACGTCATCATAGATGGCGTCTCGTTCGGCGGCAAAACTCCTGAAGAGGTCAAAGTGTACTGGCAAAACCAAAATATTCCGTTTTCTACTTCGGTATTTGAATTCAAATTTGAAGGCCTGGTCGCCACGATATCCGGCGCTCAACTAGATTTAGGCTATGACGCAACTCTTTCGGGAGCACAAGCATATGCAATAGGGCGATCTGGTCACTTCTTCGGTGACACGATTACCAAATTTTTTCGAGGCACGGTTAATCTCACTCCATATTTTCGGTGGAAATCGGATCTGGTAATAGGGGCAATCAGCGATCTTTCTACCTATATCGATGTCCCGGTTCAGGATGCATTGTTTCAGTTTACAAACGGTAGGGTCACTGCATTTCGCGCTTCACGAAACGGTCGCGCGGTAAACAAAGAGGAGGCACTCGCCCGTTTTGAATCGGCTGTCAAAGCGCTACCGCATGCACCACTTTATCATATCGTCATCAACATGCCTGTATATACGGTACTCCCCACGGCTACCACCGAAAAGGTCAACTCATTTGGCATCAAAGAACTTATCGGTCGCGGATACTCAGAGTTTGCCGGATCTATAGCGGGAAGGATCCATAATGTGGCCCTTGCCGCATCCCGCATCAATGGCGTCCTTATTCCTCCCGGAGAAACTTTTTCATTTAACGATGCGGTTGGAGACATCTCGGCCGCCACCGGCTACCAATCCGCCTATATTATCAAAGAGGGAAGAACGGTTTTGGGAGACGGCGGCGGAGTGTGTCAGGTGAGTTCCACATTATTTCGCGCGGCTCTCTCTGCCGGCCTCCCCATCGTCGAGCGGCACGCCCATGCGTACCGCGTACATTATTACGAGGAAGGTGGATTTAAAGCCGGCCTTGACGCAACGGTATTTTCTCCCAGCGTAGATTTGAAAATAAAAAACGATACGCCCTCACATATTCTGATTCAAACAAAAACCGACACCAAAAACCTAACTCTCACTTTTGATTTTTATGGCACTCATGACGGTCGAAGCAGTGAGATTACCAATCACATTGTCTGGGGCGAAACACCCCCTCCTCCCCCCTTATATCAGGATGATCCGACGCTAAAAATTGGCGTCGTCAAGCAAGTGGACTGGGCCGCGTGGGGAGCAAAGGCGTCATTTGCCTATCGGGTCACCCGAGGTAATGAAGTCCTTGAGGACACAACGTTTAGTTCAAATTTCCGACCATGGCAGGCAGTATATTTACGTGGAACGGCTACCCAATAATATATGAAAAAAGTACTCGTCGGCGGTTGTTTTGATTTACTTCATTTTGGTCACATCAAATTTCTTGAAGAATCGAAAAAACTCGGTGAGTATCTTATCGTGGCTTTAGAATCGGACGAAAACGTCCGACGGATGAAAGGTGAAACTCGTCCAATCCATACACAGACTCAACGAAGGGCCATGCTCGAATCGCTTCGTATGGTTGATGAAGTTCTGTTACTTCCCGCGTTGACTACAGATCAAGATTACGAAACATTGGTCAAAGACGTGAATCCTTCGATTATCGCAATCACTCAAGGTGATCCCATGGAAACGAAAAAACGGCATCATGCAGAACGCATAGGAGCTTCTGTTGTCGTAATTCCCAAAATACATACACCATCCACTTCGCAATTAGCTAAACTCCTCGGTCTTGAGTAAAATACTGACATGAAAATTCTTGCCATAGAATCTTCTTGTGATGAAACTGCGTGCGCTGTAGTCAAAGACGGCGTAGAAATCATCAGTTCTGTTGTCGCCACGAGTCACGAGATGCACGAAAAATACGGCGGTATCGTACCGGAAGTGGCAGCACGCATGCAACTTGAGTCAATCATACCCGTTATCTCTAAAGCTCTTGCTCCCCTTTCTCCAAAACCGATCACCGATTACCAAGCCTGTATCGCAAACAACATAGACGCCATTGCCGTAACTATCGGACCGGGACTTATCGGCTCGCTTCTTGTCGGAGTTGAGTCGGCAAAAACAATTGCCTTGGTTACCGGTAAACCAATCATTCCCGTCAATCACGTACTTGCCCATATGTATGCCAATTTCGTTCGCGACGAACGAAATAACGGTAAACAAAATAACGAAAACAACAAAGTAACAATACAACAATACAACAATAAAACAATTGAGTTCCCCGCAATATCATTAGTCGTCTCAGGAGGTCACACGGAACTCTATTTTATGAAGTCTCCCAAGGATTTAGAGTGGCTTGGTGGAACGATTGATGATGCTGCCGGAGAATGTTTCGATAAAACCGCCCGGCTTCTGGGATTCGGGCATGGCGGGGGGTTTGCGATCCAAACGGCTGCGGGAAAATTCACAGTTCATAGTTTAAAGCTCATAACGAAATTACCAAGACCGATGCTGGACAAAAAGAACGAATATAACTTTTCTTTTTCCGGGCTAAAAACTGCGATACTACGGGAAACGGAGCGGCTCCAAACCATAAATCAATGGAACAGTGAAACCATTTCCAATTTGGCGTACGAAGTTCAGGAAACAATTACCGACGTACTAGTCAAAAAAACGCTAAAGGCAGCGGAAAAATTCCACGCGAAGTCTATTCTTCTCTCCGGCGGCGTTTCCGCAAATATCAGGCTGCGTGAAAAATTCATGACGCACAATTCTACATTCACTATACACGCTCCGCCCGTCTCGCTTTGCACGGATAACGCCGTATACATAGCCGCCTATGCGTATTTCCGAGGTGCGGCATTAGATTGGAAACAAATCACGGCGCAACCGGACTTACCGGTGGAAATTTCGTCCTGAGGAGCTCTGCTTCTTCTTTACACCACGGAGAATACGGCGAAGGGTTGCGCGCAATTTCCTCTAAAAATTCATTCCAGTCGATCCACTTCCAATCGTCCGTTTCTTTAGGATCCGGCGTCGGGTTACCATCATACAATCCGACAAGGATCGGACAGATTTCATTTTCGACAATGCCGTTTTTATCCGCAAATCTATAGCGATATGGAAAAACTTCACGTAGATTTTTTACATTCATAATTCCCAATTCATGATGTAACCTTCTTTTCGCAGCACCAACCGTCGTCTCATCGGGGGCAAGATGACCGCACACCGTATTGGTCCATATCCCCGGAAAAGTCTTTTTCGCGCTCGCCCGTTTTGTCAACAATAACTGATTTTTGGAATTGAATATGAATAAAGAAAATGCCCGGTGAAGTGGCGTATCTTGGGTGTGAACAGTATCTTTCTCTGCAGTACCTATCGGGGTATTGTTATCATCAACTAATACAACAAGTTCTGGCATAATGCTATTACAACATCCGTTTTCCGGTATTTATGTCCACCACCTCGTGAATAGTCACTAAAAGTGCGGCTTTTGGTAACGGCGGATTACTTTTTGCTACTGCAGTATCAAAATATGATCCTTTCTTATAAAGCCTTACTTTTCCCTGTATTCGAAAATATGCATCATCTTCTTTTACAACGATACTCACTTGAGGATTCTCTAAAAGATTTTTTAGGCTAACGCCCATAAGACATGCGCCAATTAATAATTGATCATCGATCATCCCTAACGAAACCACAGGGATGACTCGAGGGGTTCCCTTCTTTGAGCTAGTTCCAAAAAACAACACACTTCTTTCTCTCAATGCCTGTTTCCAACTCATATAAATATTATTGTTATACCGAAAATAAAGTGGGACCGCTTGGAATCGGACCAAGTACATCGATCTTATAAGGATCGCGTTCTACCAATGAACTACGGTCCCCTCTTTGAGACTATGTAGTCGATTGTATCAAAGCCATAATTCAGTTGCTACTAGTTATGCAGCAATTCTTCCATGCGGGCTTCGATTTCGTAGGAGCGTTTTTTGTTTTTGGCAAAAATGATAAACGAGAATTTCTGCATTCGCAGCAAATTTTCACTGGTGATGATAAGGCCTTCTTTTGTTTGTTTGTCAAAGAGAATCGGAGACAGCCGATTATACAAGCTTTCAAATGTCTGCCGTTTGAGATGAGTTATCATATATCCGTTATTGGAAAACAGATAGGTATCGAACATAAAGTTTTCACCGAATAGCGCAACCGCTGTAGTATAGACAAACGTCCCACCGGTGCTTCGGACGTTGCTCTCGGCCACATAGATCTCACCATTTCTTCCGGCCACATAATCCACGTCAAAGTATCCACGGTATCCGGCTGCCGCAAACCGCTCTGCGATATAAAATCCCGTATCTTTAATTTGAGCGGCCACCCGCTCGGACATGATGTCATCCCCCACCTCTATACCACGAAATACTCCGTCTTTGGTAACCAACGCGCCACAGTGGTAAAGAAAATCAATATGTCCATTTCTGCTCACCTTAAATTCTACATTGGGGTTTCCCCCGGCAATTACTGAGCTGACTTGTATAAGCTTCTCTATGATGATGGGAAATTTTTGCCAATACATATTTTTTTCAAGGAGCGCATAAATTTTTTTCTGGCATACGTGAAAATCCGAAGGCAAATCGCCGGGCCGAAATATCTCAACTCCTAAACCTGAGTGCCCTTTGTTTGTCTTGATGACTACCCCCTGCTCTTTTACGTATCGGATCGCTGCAATTTTTGATGCATCTTCTGTGCCGAAACAAATGACGCCATCCGCCATTTTAAAATCAGGTTCTTCATTCGTACTTTGTTGTGCAAGCTGCCTAATGCCTGATTTACTGCCAAAAAAGTTGATCGTCCATGCATCTTCTTCGTCGGGGGCCTCCGGGGTTATAATGGTTAGTCCCTTCTCCCGAAGTGCACGCACAAGATACAAAAATTGCTGACTTACCGCGTAGCTTGTGAGGGTCAATTTTTTGGACGAGTTCGCCGCTTCGATAAGCGCGTTCATGATAGAGGGATCATGAAGAATATCCTCACATATCACCCCGCTATGTTGGCCCGTGGTAAGCACGGTTATATGTGTACGGGGAAAAAGCGTCCGAAAATATTCCAAAAAACGTTCGCTCACTCCCTGTGGAGTGATATATAGCACGTCGGTATCGACATCAGCAAACTGAAACATCCGTGAGTCTCCCAAATACCCGTTCTCGACAATTTCCGCGCTCCTTGCATCCGCATCGGACATGGCAGATATAAACGACCACACATCCTCCGACATGTTGAATATGTAGACTGCAACATTATGTTTCTTATCTGAAGAAGAATCACTTAATAATCCATTCATGGA
>Ga0172375_10008489_pt1 | contig 13797 bp, 4 predicted proteins | sample LakKiv1m_FD_114537 | JGI IMG/M metagenome (GOLD analysis project Ga0172375, IMG submission 114537) | Freshwater microbial communities from Kabuno Bay, South-Kivu, Congo - kab_092012_11.1m | ecosystem: Environmental > Aquatic > Freshwater > Lake | place: Democratic Republic of the Congo...
ATTTTGTCAACAAACTCATCCCAATAGGTGTAATCGTAACAAATTTGATGGAGCTTGGCTGTTTTGAGTTTGATAATCGAATTTATGCTATTGGTAAATTGTAATTGTGACTGCTGGTGTACTAACTTTTCCTGTTGCGAGCTGATGAAATTAAGAATAACCAGGACAATCATCAGGATTATTCCTATCATTCCCAGAAAGATCAGAATCCGGTTGCTAATGTTAAGATTTTTCATAGAGCCTCCTAAACCAGAAACATCTTATGGAGAATATTTCTGAATTATTAAACGATGTTGTTGAATTGTTCATAAATTTATATCTCCCTTTTTGGAATTGTAAAGGTAAAAACACTTCCCTTGCCCATTTGGCTTTCGACCCAGATATTGCCTCCATGTTTCTCAACAAATTCTTTGCAGAGCATTAATCCCATGCCGGTACCTTTTTCTTTGGCAGTGCCAAGTGTAGTGTATTTTGATTCCATCCTGAACAGATCGGGAATGTGTTGTTCAGGGATTCCAACACCCGTGTCGCTTACTGAAATCTCAACAGATGCCGGGGTTTCGTTCACCTCGACCATGATATTTCCATTTAACGGCGTAAATTTAATTGCATTGGCAACAAGATTGCGCACGACTGTATCGATCATATTTCTATCTGCATAAATGAAGCAGGATTGCTTGTTTTTTGAAATCATGGTTATGTTTTTTGTTTTTGCCACATTCTCGAACAGGCTCAGGTTTTGATTCACAATGTCATTCAAGTCGATTGTATCGGGATAGAAATCGATTGTTCCGCTTTGTGTACGGGCCCATAGCAGCAGGTTGTCGATCAGATTGCAGGCATGTTGTGACGATTTCTGAATACTTAGAAGATATTTTTTAATTTGCTCCACCTCCATCTGGTTGTAGTCGTCAACCAATAATTCTGAAAACCCCAGAATAGTGTTAAACGGGCTTTTAAGATCGTGAGCAATGATATTAAAGAATTTATCCTTCGTTTCGTTAATTTCGGCCAATTCCTGAGAGTATTTTTCGAGCTTTTTAGCAGCCAATTCCCGTTCGGTAACATCGCGAAGTACTCCTTCGTGATAGATTACTTTTCCATTATCATCAGTAACAAGCCATCCATGGTCTTCAACCCAGATTTTTGAACCATCTTTTTTCCGCAAAGGATAGATGGCTTGTTCTTCATGCTCCTCTTCCAGGATGGCGCTTTCGCGATCCGACAAATCAAAGTACAAATCCTTTTTAATGTCCACTGCCAATAATTCTGATTTGGAATTGTAACCGAGTATTTTTACCAGGGCTGGGTTTATTTCAACAAACCTTCCTTCCGGTGTACTTCGGTAAACACCGTCCTGCATGGTGTCTATCAAATTTCTGTATTTGGTTTCACTTTTCTTTAACGCCTTTCCAGCGTTTATTCTTTCCGAAATATCCCTGATTGTACCCAACCCTGCAAGATTACCCTCGTATTGAAAAGTTCTGCCATTTATTTCAACATCAATCAGATGACCCTTTTTATGATAAATCTGTGTTACGAGATTCCTAATTTCGTGGTGAGTAAATCCATATATCAGATGGTTCATCAGCTTTGTTATTTCAGTTAGAGGAACAAAGTTTTTAAATGATTTGCCAATCATTTCTGAAGGTTTGTACCCTAAAACGCTGGTAATCCTTTCATTTACGAAAAGCAAATTACCCATATTATCCATGATAAAAATGATATCGATGGTTGAATCGGTGATGGTTCTGTACTTTTCTTCACTTTCGATAAGATCATTTTCAATTTTCTGGCGCCACGAAATGTCACGACTTACCCCAAAAAGGGCTGTGGTTCCATCCCATACTCCCAAAGTAACCTTGGTTTCAACAGGAATTTGTTTTCCAGTTTTGGTAAGAAGCGGGATAGGGCAAAAATCAATAATCCCGGCAATCATGGCATGTATCAGGTCATTGGCTTCTTTCCGGCGTTCTTTCGGGTGAATTTCCAAAACCGATAATCCATTAAGTTCTTCTTCGGTATATCCCAATTTTCTTTGGGCAAATACATTCGATTTCAGAATAATTCCTTTTTCGTTTAAAATAAACAGGAAATCTTCGATGGTGTCGAAAAAGTTGATGAAATTTTGTTGGCTTTCGCGGAGGGTCTTTTCGGTTCTTATTCTTGCAACAGAGCCACCAATAGCCAGCGCAATCGATTCAATGGCCATCAGTGTTTCTGAAGTAAATTTATCAAACTTACGGGAAGCAAGGTTAAAGGCTGCAATAGCTTTTCCATTATAATGTATTGGTAAAATGATTGTTGACCTGAACCCTTCTTTGAAATAAAGTGGATTTTTTCGTTTCACTAAATCCGGATATTTAAGATAAACAGGTTTTCCTTCATTTACAAGTTTTGCATGGTGCGAATCAGGTTCATAAAAGCTGGAGCTTCTCACAAATTCATCAGAAAGGTTGTAATGTGCAGCAAGGTTAATGCAACTGGTACCCGGGTCGATCAGGTATATTCCACCACAATCGATTTCCTGAATCTGGCATATCGATTCTATCACAAATTGCATCGCTTGCTCCAGATCGCTCATACTACTGATCTTCACAGTAATGTCGTGCTGAATCTTTAGGTTGGTATAGTAGCTGTTCTCCCGTTCCACTTTGTTATTGGTATGATTGAGGTTTGTTTCCATTGAGTAAAATTAGTTAAAATTTTTGTGTCAAAAGTTGCAACAATTCATTCATTTATTGACAATTACTTTATTACCACGATTCCGTATTTTTCCAGCTTTTTCATTAAAGCATCTGATTTCAAAGGTTTTGTCAGGTAATCGTCGCAGCCGGCATCGAGGGCTTTGCGTTCGTCACCGCTCAAGGCAAAAGCAGTAATAGCGATCACCGGAATATCCGGTCTGAATGATTTTATCTGACGTGTGGCTTCAAAACCATCCAACAGCGGCATCTTCAGGTCCATTAAAATCAGTTTAATTTCGGGTTGATTCTTGCAAAGTTCCACTGCCTGAATCCCATTTTTAGCCCGAAGCAAATTTATGTTTCGTTTCCTGAATACACTTTCAAGATACAAATAGCTTGATTCATCATCTTCAACAATCAGAATTACAGGATGATCTTTCATTTCACCTGCCTCCAAACCGGGAACATCTTCAAAAATTTCTTTTTGACCCGCATCAACAGGCAATGTGAAATAAAATGACGAACCCACCCCTTTGACCGAAACAACACGGATAGTTCCTTTTAAAAGATTAACTAAACCTTTCGCAATCGAAAGGCCAAGACCACTACCTTCGTGTTGCCGGGTTCTGGAAATATCTTCCTGAACAAAATTTTCGAAAATCCGGTTAAGCGCTTCCGCACTAATACCAATGCCTTCATCAGTTACGTGAAAATGTACCAGATTGTCTTTGATGTTAAACCCAAACGTGATGGTGCCTTTAAGGGAAAACTTAATAGCGTTATCAACGAGCTGACTTATTACCTTTTTCACCAGTTCTTCATCCTGATTAAACAGAAAATTGGCATCCTTATCTGTAATTTCCAATTGCAGATTCAAATTTTTGGCCACGCTGAAAGGTTCAAAGTTGTCGTAAACATCCATCAATGTTTTTTTCAAAAAGAATGGTTGAGGGATTATATGCAGATTTCCCGAAACAATGAGCGACATATCCATGTAGTCGTTTATTGTGTCAACCAGTCGTTTACTGCTGGTATGCAAAATGTCAAGGCATTGTTCTATCTCCGATTGAGTGATTCCGGGTTGCGAAATGATGTCGGCAAAACCAAGAATTCCGTTCAGTGGTGTGCGCACCTCGTGTGAAATGTTGTTCAGAAAAGCGGTTTTCAACTGGTCGCTGGCTTCCACCTTTTCGATGGCTTTCTTAAGTTCTGTTTCGATGTTTTTTCGCTCAGTGATGTCGATTCCGAAAACAGCAATATTTATTATTTTATCTTCCTGGTTTCTGACGGGTGACAGGCTGATGTAAAAAATCCGGCCACTTTGTTCAAGTTCGTACCTGACAGGTAAATTGGTCAGCAACATCTCTGCAACTTTTGTTTTGCTGTATTTGCTGTTCCTTTCAGGCAAGATATCAAAAATATTGGCATCAGTTAATTTATTTACCGGGGTATTGAAAAGCCTTGAAAATTCACTGTTGGCTGTAATGATCCGCCCATCGGTATCAATAAGGAGTATTGATTCGGTAGAAGCATCCATAAAAGCTTTTATTTCCGATTCACGCTGTCGTGATGTGTTTTCGGCCACTGTTCTTTCGAGCCACCGGCTCAGGAGTTGTGCAGCATTCTTTATCATATTTTGTTCTTCTGCCAAAAATGATGCATCACGCTTAAGATACATGGTTATTTTACCTTTTGGTTGACCAAAGAGATTGATCTCTTCAACCATTTTACCAACGTTTCTTTCTGCAGAAGAACCTTCATTAAAATATTTAATATTATCAATTTCAATTTCGGGAAAAACCAATTCAGGATGTTCCATCCCATTTTGAAGATGTCCGATAATTTTTCGATATAAAATGTCAGGATTTTGTACCGTGCGTAATTCATCGTTGATGCGGTTGAGGCAGGTTAATTCTTTTACACGCTGGTTTAGTTCGGAAGTGCGTTGGCTGACACTTTGCTCAAGAAAATATTGCCGGTTTCGCTGAAATGAAACAAATAGCGAGAGGATGATTGTAATAAGGAGTCCGGTGGTTAGTGAAAAGGTACTGTTAATAATGGGATATGCCCTGTGAAAAGCCGGTGTGGGTTTTGCCACCAGTGCAAAAGTTTTACCGAAAGCGAATAAAGGAATAAGTCGCGAAAAGTACCTGCTGTCATTTTTTGACTGTTGAAGCGAAAGATGTTTATTTTTTTCCGGATTCAATGGTAGAGAGGCTATCAAGTGGGGCTTATCGCTGGTGAGATCGTAAATGCCTGACTCAAAATATTCTTTGTGCTGCCCCGATCCTTTTAGTGAGTTTTCTAATGTTTTTTGCAAATTAATTATTATCCCTACTACCCCAATGATGGTGTCACCGGAAACCATTTCTGAATAATATTCAGGTTTGAAAACAGATTTTGTTACAAGCAGATAGCATTTAGGATTTTCAGGATTAAGTGTAAGGAAAGAATCGGAAGCAGTCACCAGATTAGTAAAAATCGATCTCAGTATTGCTTGCCAAACAATGCTGTCGCAAAAAAGGTTTTTATTTAAAAATTTATTATTAACTCCCTGTGGTATTGAATATTCGGGGTCAAATGCAATATCAGAAGGGTGATTTTCCATTTCCGGTACCGTTTTATTAACAGGTGCCCATAAATAGGCTTCACCTGTTGATGTATTTACCATTGGTTGAACAAAACCTTTGAATTCCCGGGCTGACATGTAGCTACTGTGAGATTGGAACATGTCGATGTTTTGGATATCCTGTTGAATGCTTTGGAGGGCATTTCTTAAAATGTCAGTATATGCGTACGACTTGCTGTTGAATATCTGCTCTTTCTCGTTTCTTTCGGCTTCGTTTGTCAGAATTGTTAAAGAAGTTGTGATGATTACCCCTGCTATAAAAACCAGCATTGCCTCCAGATAACGGTATTTTGATTTTTTTTCAGGAGAAAAATGAAGACGTTTGTTTATCATGAAAAAGCCGGTTAAAACCAGAAAAAAAAGAATCCCTGTCAGGGTAATTGGCAGATAGCGTGAAGCCCGGATGGTTTTTTGATGAATTTCTGCAGGGATATCAATACCAACAACCATCAGTGTTTCACCTGTTAACGGGTCGATAACCGGTGCAAGTGCCGAAATAAAACTGCCATATTCGTCGGTTATTGGACCGAAAACTGCAGGATTGCCAGTTCTTAACACTTCAAAATCTGATTCACTGGGCTCTTCATACAGGGTTCCGGGTGGACTGGCATCAGGGTCGGTTTCAGGATAGCTTTCCGGACCAAAATAAATTTTCCCGTCTATCAGTTTCATGCTGTAAATGCCCTGTTGATAAATCAATTTTCCGTAAGCACGCATTTGTTCAGAAATTCGCTGGTAAGCAGGCGAATCTTTGTCTTTCGCGGTAAAAGTGAGATTTTTTACAAGTTGCAGGTTCAACGAATGAGCGAGTTCAACAGCATCTGAAAGTATCCTGTTTTTTATTTTCATATCGGCAATGTTGCTTCTGTAATATGCAAACCAGAAGCCCCCCACAACAAGCAATACAAGTGAAACCAGTAAAAAATTAAACCTGGTTTTCATAATCCTATTTACTTGTTTAGCTTTCATAAAATCTTCTTCTTATAAAACCAATTTTATTATGTAATCAAACCGTACTTTTTAAGTTTTTCGACGATGGTATTTTTTTTCACCGGTTTTGAAACATAATCATCGCATCCTGAAGCCAGTGCCAGCCGCTCATCTCCGCTCATGGCGTAGGCTGTAACAGCAACTATTGGCAAGCCTTTTCTAAAAGATTTAATTAGCCGCGTAGCCTCCAATCCAGTCATAACCGGCATTTTCAAATCCATGAATACAAGGTCGATGTCAGGATTTGATTTGCAAATGTCAACCGCTTCCTTGCCATCGGAAGCTCTCAGCACAGTAATGTGGCTTTTTTGAAGCACGATTTCTATGTACGCAAAATTGTCTGATTCGTCTTCGGCTACAAGCACCAGGGGCTGAGTGATTTCCTTTTTATAAACATCGGTCGACTCTTTCTTTTCTTCCATTCCAGCGAGATTCATATTCAGACAAAAAGTTGTTCCATAGCCTGTTTGTGAAGCCATGTGAATTTTAATTCCCATCAGGTCGCATAATCCTTTCACAATGGCCAGGCCAACTCCCCTACCGTCAAATTTGCGCGTAAGCGTTAGATCTTCCTGGGCAAAATGTTCAAACATCCTACCCTGAAATTCCTTGCTGATACCGGTACCAGTGTCAGATACGAAGAATTCAATCAATGATTCGTTGATGGTAAAGCCAAAATGAATATGTCCCTCAGTGGTGAATTTTACTGAATTGTCAAGCAGTTGAACCAGGATTTTTTTCATTAATTCCGGATCGTTTTTCAAATAGAGATGGCTGCTGTTATCGGGCAATACAAGTTTGAATTCAAGGTTTTTATCTCTGCATTTTAACTCGTACTCATTATACAGTAGGTGAAGCATTTCGGACGGTGAAAAATTTCCCGGATGTACCTCAATGTTGCCAGAAGCAATGAGGGCAATATCCATGTAACTGGTAATGGTGTTTATGAGCCTTTCGCTCCCGGCATTGAGTGTTTTCAGGTATTTTTGTTTCTCATCTTCTGTAATGTCTGGTTCACATACTGCATCGGCAAAACCAAGAATGTAGTTGAGGGGTGTGCGCACCTCGTGCGAAATGTTATTCATAAAGGCTGTTTTCAGACGGTTTGCAGCTTCGGCCTTTTCCTTGGCGCGAACAAGTTCTTCTATCATTTTTTTCTTTTCGGTTATGTCCTCCTTAACAGCAACAAAATTTGTAATTTCACCTTCCTCATTCAAAATAGGAGAAATGCTGGCGCTTTCCCAATACAATTCCCCTGATTTCTTCTTGTCGTGCAACTCACCAGTCCATTTTTTTCCTGATAAAATGGTTTCCCACAAAACCCCATAAAAATCTTTGGGATGTTCGCCGGATTTGAGAATCCTTGGTGTTTTTCCTAATACTTCTTCCATAGAATAACCTGTTAAACCGGAAAATTTCGGATTCACATATTCGATGTTTCCCATTTTATCAGTAATTACAATACTTTCCGGACTTTGTACAATGGCAGCAGATAATTTCCTGGCCAGTTCCTCCGATTTTTTATGTTCGATGTAAACGCTGAGCTGGTGAGCAATAATTTCAAGGATTTCCATACTTGTCTGGTCGTAGGCATTGGGATTATCAAAGCTTTGAACAACGATAGCTCCAAAAGCTTTATCTGCTGTTTCCAAAGGTACCCCCAACCATTTTTCACTTCGTGAGCCACGTAAACTAATTTTTCCTTGTGCTGCAAGTTCGGCAATCTCTGGTTTAGTCAAAAGCAATGGTTTCTTCTCTTTAATAACCAGCCCGGTAAGCGAATTTGCAGCCGGCCAACTGTCGATAGCATCGCCCTTTTCATTTTTACTGAAAGGAGAGGTTAACATATCAGTTTTCTCATCATAAAAAGCAATAAAGATATTGGAAGTATCCACCAGCACGTTCAGTTCTACCCTTACTTTCTCAAAAAGTTCATTCAGGTTTTCGACCGCAACCATTGCATCAGCTATATTGTACTGAATTTTATGGATTAATTCGATGCGTTTACGGTCGGTAACATTTCTGCCCAATATTACCATTCCTTTACGGCTGCCATCGTTATAAAAAACGGGGACTTTAAATACTTCATAAATCATTTGTGAACCATCAATTTGGGTTTTGATTTCTTCACTTAACGTTGCTTTTCTGGCCTGCCAGGCTATTTCGTCGGTTTCGATACAATAGTTAAAAGCATTTTTATAAACAGGATTACAGAGTTCTGAAAGCTCGGCATCAGTTTTACCCCAAAAGCTTATATTTTTAATTTCAAATAAATCAAGAATAGCCTCATTGGCAATCATCCACCTGCCATCGCCATCTTTAAAACAAATTGTATCAGGGGTTGAATTAATAAGCGTTGTCAATCGCATTTCGCTTTCTTTCAACGCCATTTCCGATTGCATACGTTCGGTCATGTCGCGCACACTTACTACCACAGATTCGATTCCGGGAAGATTTAGCAAACTTTGCCCCATTGCCTCCAGGTGTACCCATCCATTGGTTTTGTGTTTGTGACGGTATTGAATTTTATAAATTTTTTCAGGATTATGAATGGCTTCGGCCCAAATGCGTACAATTTCCGGCATATCATCGGGATGGACGATTTCGCTAAGGTGAATGTTGGTTACCTCTTCAGGGGTGTAACCAGTGATTTTTTCAACGGCCTGGCTTACAAATCTCTGAATGCCATCGCGATCGATTCCAACAATAATATCCGATGAATTTTTAATGAGCAAACGCAAACGCTCTTCACTTTTTTGGAGGCGTAATTCTGCCATTTTCCTTTCAGTAACATCGCGCTCGATGAAGAACAGATGAGTTGGTATGCCGTTTTTATCACGAAGAATTTCAGAATTTATCTCAACATAAAACCGGATGCCATTTTTCTTTATTCCTAAATATTCACCAACACCACTGTAATTCCCTTCTAAGAGTTGCCCGATTCTGTTTCTGGCTTTTTCGTGGCAGGTTTCGTCAATGAATTCAAGAATATGCCTGCCCAGGATTTCTTCCTTTTTTTCATAACCATACATCAAGCAGGCAACATCCGATAATTCTGTTACAATGCCATCCATGGTGGCAATGGCAATACCGTCGGGTGATGCTTTTATTATGGTTCTCCATCTTTCCTCACTCTTACGGAGTGTTTCTTCGTCATTTTTCCGGGAGGTAATATCATTTACACTTGATAAAATGCAGGTTTCGTTGTTAATGGTCATGATCTCGGCACTGAACATTCCAACAATGATTTCCCCGTTTTTCTTCTTAAACAAATATTCCCTTCCGTGAACAGGTTGTCTGTCTTTAAGGTCATTAATAACGCGGTTTCTATCTTCAGGATTAAGCCAGAGATTAAGGTTTACGGTTGAATCACCCAGGATTTCGTTCCGGGTGTAGCCCGACATTTTGCAAAGTGATTCGTTAACATCGACGATATAACTGTCGGGAATACGCGTGATGATTATTCCGTAGGGTGATGATTTGAAGGCTTTAGAGAATTTTTCTTCACTCTCCAGTAAAGCCTGAATAGTTTTTTTATTTTCTGTGATATCTCTTGCCACACCAACAAAAGCTATCACTTCGCCTTTCGGATTTCTGACAGCCGAAGTTGAGAGGGAAATGGGAAATGCTGTACCATCTTTTCTACAGTTTATCAGTTCTCCTTCCCACCCCCCTTTCAGCGTTTCAGCATTGATAAAATCTAAAGAAATTTTACCTCCAGCCGGTGGCCGGAGTACTGATATGTGTTGCCCAATCAGCTCTTTTTCAGTGTAACCATATATTTTCAGGAAAGCTTCGTTTACAAAAACAATTTTTCCATTTAAATTGGTTATGCTTACACATTCTGAAACACTTTTGAGTGTTTGTGCCAAAATATTTGTCTGGTTTTCAGCATCGATGGCAGTAATGTCGTTTTTCCAATCATCACCATCATAGTAACCATTTTTTTTGTCTTGTTCTAAAGCGTCCGGTTTTTCCATTTAATTATTTATTTTACTGTATAATGTTGTTCTCCACTAAAGGATAAATTTCGTCAATGCTTTTTTGCAGTTCAATTGTTTTTGCAATGGCCGTAATAATCCGGCAAAAGGTTTTTTCGTCGCCGATGTCGTGTTGTGCTTTGGCGCGGTCGTCAAGGTATTTTTTCAAAACCTGGTATCCGCCAATGTGGTAGTTCCACAAATCAGTGGACACATTGTCGAAATACTTTTGGGGATTGATGTAAATCCGTTGTTCGTTTTCATTGTAGTTTACCTTTTCAACGCGGCTGTTGGCGCCCTCGCCCTGGTATTTCGAAATCAACGCATCGAAAACTTCAATTTTTAACATGTGCAAATTTGCCAACTGGTTACCCAAAGCAGCCATTTTACCAAACAGGCCATAATCGCCAGTAAACGGTACACGTGGAAAGTCAATCCGCAGAAATTCAGCATATTTTGTCCGGTAAATGGTTGAATAAAAAACAGCATAAATGTAGTAAAGGATTTCTTCGGGGGAGAGGGTTTTGTTGTAAACGGTGTTTAACTTTTCATAAAGTCCGGGGCTAATGTTTGGGGTACGCGATTTATTTTCGTACGCAACTTCGGGTTCAAAAACCATGAATGACTGGAAGGGATGTTTTTTCTTTTTTTTCTGTTTGTAGAGATACAGAGGTGCCTGCTGAATTATCCCTTTTGAGCTAAAAAATGTCCGGTTATCAACTATATGTTGTGTAACAAGAAAATGTGAGTAATCCAAGTTGCCCGAAAACTGCCTCATAAAACACAGTGAAAGATTTTCTTTGAACAAATGCCGCATTACATCACTTCGCATCCTGAACACGATATTTTCCTGATAATAAATGTATCGAACATCGAAAGGGCGGTAAAGTATTGGTTTGTAATAGCCTTCATCTTCAATGGTTTTTCTGAATAATTCACGCTGTTCCGAAATATTCCACTGATAGTTATTGCTTACACCATAAGTTTGTGCAATGGTTTCATCGTCAATGTTTTTACTACGGAAAATTCTGATTTTATTTTTTAAAGTGGTTTTATCAAAGTCAATGGCCAGGCCGTCTCTCGCAGTAACGATTCCTGTAACGTTAACCGGGAAAATTTCGTTGATGGCCGGCCATTTCAGGTAATGCATAATTTTCGCGGTGTCGCGTGGAATAAAAAAATACCACGGACTTTCGGGTTTCAGCAATTGGTAGTTTTCAGAGGTAAACGCTTGTGAATTTAGCCATTCAAATTTTTGCTGTTGCAAGCCAAACCGGTCCAGGTAAAAAACCTTGCAGCCTTTTTTTCTCTTTTGTTTTATAAAAACAGCTATTGCCGTTCCCTGCCGTATTTCAAATACATTTTCATCTTTGCTCCCGTCGGGTGAGGTTTCTTTTTTCAGACTGTTGCCGTGCAGGTTTATGATGTAAATTTCGTTGAATGTGTTCATCAGGCTTTGCCGCATCCCGCGGAAGGTGGGATTATCCAGATAACTGTGATTGGTAATCATGCCCACAACGCCCACGCCTGCCTTGTGTATTTTCCATTGGGCAAACCTGATGAATTTTACATAATCATCCTGAAGCCAGAGTTTTTTCTCTCCCAACGGTTTCCCGTCAACCTGGTAATAACTGGTAGCGCCGTCAATGGTTTGTTTCAGGAGACGCTCGGTCCATTCGTTCGTGTTGGAAGAAATGCCGCTGTATGGGGGGTTTCCTAAAATTACAAGGATTGATTCGTCTTTTTTTACCATTCCGGCCAGGTGGCTTTCTTCGCTCAGCGAACTCAGGCCGGGAATCTGTATTTGTTCCAAATCCTCCATTTCGAGGGTGTTGGTTAGGTACAGCTTAAAACGTTCATCATCCTGAAGGCGGTAACCCAGTTCTTCAAGGAGGAAACTCATTTTCAGATGGCCAATGGCATAAGGCGCCATCATCAGTTCAAAAGCATGAAAGTTTTGCAGGATGTGGTTTTTGATGAGGTTGGTTTTTCCGCCCGAACCATATTTTTGGGTGTGTTCTTCAACGGCAATTTTTACAGCTTCGGCGGGAAAAGTAAGTGTGCCGCCTGCCGGATCAAGCAAAGTAACTTTTTCGTCAGCCAGGCCATCAGGAATATCAAAATGGGTTTTCAGTATCTGATGCACTGCGCCCACAATGTGCTTTACAACCGGTTGGGGAGTGTAATAAACGCCCCGCTTGTCGCGGATTGACGGGTCGTACACCGAAAGAAAGGTTTCGTAAAAATGGATGATGGGGTCGTCGCCTTTGCCTTCGCTAAAATAATCACCAAGGATTTTTTTTACATCAGTAACATTTAGAATTTCAGCAATATCGTCAATAATTACCTGTAAGGATTTAGGTGGGTCTCCTAGCGAAATAAACCGGAAAATATCTTTTAAAATGCCGATGGTGTGGGGAATATAGTCAAATGCAAGTTTTCGGTTAAAGCCATTTTCGGAGCGGGTTCTGGCAGCAAAAAGCCCGTAAGCAATGGTTTGAGAGTACAAATCGGCAAAACTCTGATATGTTAAAGTGCTGATTAAATATTTTTTAAATGCCTCATAAAATCCTGTTATGGCTTTTTTCCCTTTTCTTTCTTCATCTGCAATTTCAATACTTACTACTTCATCGCGCAAAAAACGGGTTCGTTTGGCCAATTCCGTAGCCAGCGATTGAGCGTTGCGAACACAGGGTAATGAAAACGAAAAGAAAGTGTAGAACAAATCGTTAAAGTCAGCTTGATTTTCGACCGGTGGAGCGGTTTTCAATTTCAGAGCTATGGACGATCGGCCAATAGTAGCTTTTTTAATCATTTCGCCATCGCGGTAGAGCCTGAATTCGTAAAAATTGGTTAAGATTACATTTGGAAAAGTTTCGCGATAGCGGCACAATTGTGGGGTGTCTTCAATCCTGTCGAGGTTTTTGGTTGAAGGGTCTTTAGCTTCGATGTATCCGGTGATGTGATTGCCGCCATCCCAAATACGGAAATCGGGATTTCCTGCTTCAGTTTTTTTTGGTAAAATGGTAATGTCAATTTTATTTTGGATTTTTATCCGCGCAAATGCCTGAATCATCCTTTCCAGGTGGATATAATAACTTTCTTCGCGGGCGTCGCCCTGATTAATGGTATCTTGCAGATTGTTTAAATACTCATTTAACATTCATTTTATTATTAAAGATTGTAATTCAGTTGTTTTTATTGGCGCCTGATTTATTTACGACTGTAAAAGTAAGAAATCTTCCTTTTCAAGGAACACTCTTTCAGTTATTATTCTATTGTGCCTTTCCACAAGTGCTGTGCATTTGGTTTGAAATTTTCAAAGCAAAAAAAGATTGTAACCGGATCATCAACAAGAAAAGATCAGAATTAACTTTGAGGTAAAATACCTAACCTGGATAAACCAGAAAAGACAAAAAACAAAAGACAAAACTCAAATAAATTCAAAATTTCAATGTTGAAAATTCAAAACCAAGATTTAATTAACGTCTTTCGTTTTATTTGAAATTTA
>Ga0172375_10008490_pt1 | contig 13796 bp, 16 predicted proteins | sample LakKiv1m_FD_114537 | JGI IMG/M metagenome (GOLD analysis project Ga0172375, IMG submission 114537) | Freshwater microbial communities from Kabuno Bay, South-Kivu, Congo - kab_092012_11.1m | ecosystem: Environmental > Aquatic > Freshwater > Lake | place: Democratic Republic of the Congo...
TAAAAAGTCTTTTCGCATGTTTTCCGTAGGGGCGGTTCGCGAACCGCCCCTACATCGGAAAATTATTTTGAGAACCGGTATAACTGAAAATCCACCCTTGCTGATTAGAGTGAATATCCGAAATTGCGATTGTCGGTGTTAAAGCTTTCAACTATCATCCATTAACCATGAATTATCGACCATCGACCATCGACTACCAGCCACCAGCTATGAACTACCTTAGATGGACATATTATCTGATACCGCGGCTATTATTAGGACTGCTGTTTTCGGTTTATGCGGTTTATGGCGCGCTATTTGTCTGGCATCGGGCGTTTTTTACCGGGAGCGGCGGATTTCCGGCGGTTTTGGCGCTGTTGACGGCGGTTCTGGCGTGTTTTTTCGCCAGCCGGATATGGAGCTGGGCGGGCCGGATTCAATTGGAAGGATTCCTTAAGCGGGCGAAAAACGCGTTGGAGGACCAGGATTTTGCCGCCGGACGCAAATATTACCGTAAAGCAATGGCTTTGACCGGTTCTTCGCATTATTCTCCGGCGGCGGAAGCGATGGCGCAGCTGCAGTTTTTCCACCGTTATGCGGATTTTTTGTGTGCGGCGGGCAGCGCAGATGCGGAAGCGGTGGAAATATATAACCGCTATTTCCGGCAATTCCCCGATGATGCGGAATTTGCCGGGAAAGTAATCCCGCTGATGAAAGCGTCGACGGCGATAAACAGTTCCCATCTGGCGTTCCTGGGAAGATTATCCAAGTTACGGCCGGAATTCGACGATTTCGCCGATTTCACCGCTAAACAGTATTTAAATCATCAAGTTTACGACACCGACGCTCAGGAAATTTTATTGGATGCGGTGCGGCGGAATTCACCGCTAAAAACTAAAGCGTTGAATTTTTTACTGCCGAAAATGTTGAAGCAGGAGCGGGCGGATTCCACCGCGCTGGAAGTTTATCTGCAGGCGTTTTATCATCAAGTGGAACACCACGATTTGAAGCCGATGCTGGGGCGGATTGCGGAAAAAGCGCGTTATGAGGAAAATCCCGGCCCGATTTCAAAGTTGATAGCTCAGGCGGTGGAGGAATTACCGGCTGAGGAACGCGAGGCGGTCAAGGCTTCGGTGCGGCAAGAGCGTTTGCAGAAAGTAGCGTTGAAAGAGGAAGCGGCGAAACCGGAAGAATTCTTAAAACCGGAAACGGTTTTGCCAGAACGCCCGGCGTTAGAACTGCCTAATATCGACATTCCTTTGGATAAGGTGAAAGAAGCCGGACGGAAAGCGGCGGGAACTCAGGTCAAACTTTGGAACATATTCGCGGCAGGCGCAGGATTTTTGGCGCAAAAGCGGAAAATAATGATCTGGCTGAGCGCCGCCATCATCGCAGGCGTAATCATATACGGTGTTATGAAAACAGGATTCAATCCTCCTCCGACGGAAACGGTTTCTTTGGAAGTCATATCGGATAAGCCCTGCACTATTCAGATAGCGGCTTTCAAAGACCGCGAGCGGGCGGAAGCTTTGATTAAAACCATCAACGCAAAGGGCTGCAAAGCCTATTTGACGCCGCCTTTGGAAGGCGGCAGCTGGTACCAAGTGCGTTTTGGGCATTACGACAGTGTGGCTGAAGGCAGCGCAGCGGCAGAGGAATTGAAGACGAAAAAAGTGATTGCGGATTATTTTGTCACTAATTTTCAGGGCGGAATCTATATTGAATAAAAGCAGCAAGTAACAAGTGCCAAGCGCCAAGTATCAAGTAAAAGCAAGAGCAGGTTATTATATCGTTTCTTAAAAATCTTTTCCAATGCGTCATTCTGGCGAAAGCCAGAATCCATTGCTTTTATTAGAATTACAATTACAATCATACGAAAAGACTTTTTAGAACGGGTATAACACCGGCTTTCTTTTCACCTTAATATCAGGGTAAAATGCCAGTAAAGGACAAAAGTATCGATTGTCTGGGGATCGGATTAGCGACTTTAGACCGGTTAATGCAAGTTGAACATTATCCGGCCAGCAATGAAAAGACCGAAGCTATCGCTTCCCGGATTTGCGGAGGCGGTCCGGCTGCAAACGCAATGACGGTGTTGTCGGTATTGGGGATGAAAGCCGCTTTCTGCGGAGTAATCGGAAATGATGAAGCCGGGGAGATGATTTTACGAGAATTTGCCGAAGCGGGAGTGGACACTTCAGCGGTAATCCGCCGTCCGGGATATCAAACGGCGGAAGCGCACATTTGGTCGGATAAATCCAATGCGGAAAGGACCGTGGTGTTGAACCGGGGAGAGAATTATGAGATTGGACCGGAAGAATTACCGGTAAAGCTTTTGGAAAACTGCCGCTATTTATTGTTGGACGGTCGGGATACGGAAGCGGATTTAACGGCGGCGAAGATTGTGCAGGAAAAGGGCGGAATCATAGTCTATGATTTGGGCGGATTGCGGCCGAGGGTGGAGGAATTACTGGCTTCGGCGGATATAATTATCACCACCGCGAAATTCATCGGGCAGTATTTCCCGCAAGCTTCGATGGAGAACGGATTGGAATCGCTGTATCAGGGGGGATTGGAATTAGCGGCTTTAACTATGGGGAAATACGGCTGTGTCTGGCGCTCAAGTTCAGGGCTGCATTACACTCCGGCGATGCAGGTGGAAGCGATCGACACCACCGGCGCGGGCGATGTGTTTCACGGCGCATTCATCTACGGGCAGTTGAAAGGATGGAACGCGAGAAAATCGATTGAATTCGCGTCCGCCGCCGCGGCGATGAATTGCGAAATTTTAGGCGGACGAGGCGCGGTGAAAAGCGAAAAACAGGTGTGGGGAAGGGCGAAGAAGACAAAGGGATTCATTCCCAAGTTTTAAAAGCAGGGGTTACGGGCTGGGGATTAGGGAAAAGCGGGAGAGAAGCATTGGGCATTAAGCATTAGGAAAAATCGCTGGATGGAGGATGGTGGATAGTCGATGGTGAAAAGCAAAAGCGATTCACGGCAGATTAAACGGATTAAGCGGATATGCGGAGGTAGGGACAGAACATTGTTCTGTCCCTCAGATGCTCGGAAAGCGTCATTCCCTCGCAAGCGTCCGTCAGAAAACGCCCCGGAACTGTCATTCCCGCGAAAGCGGGAATCCAAGTGTTTGATAATTAGAAGAATATGGATACTGGCTTTCGCCAGTATGACGCCCTTTGGGCGTTCTGGGACAAGCTGATTGTTCTGTCCGCCAAACTCATCAGCATAAATGTAAGATACGCATTCCCACACCAGAGCCCATGAATAAAGCGATGGGATTGCTTTAAGGCTTTCAGCCTTTCGCAATGACACTTTTTTTTGCTGCTTTTTCGAGTGACCAGTGACCAGTGATAAATTAAAAATCGGCCTTTCCTGTTACCCCACTTACGGCGGTTCCGGGATCGTTGCCACGGAATTGGGGAAGGAATTGGCGAAACGGGGGCATGAGGTGCATTTCATCACTTACGCGCTGCCGACTCGGTTGGACCGGTTTCAAGAGCGGGTGTTTTTCCACGAAGTGGAAGTTCCGGAATATCCCTTGTTCGAATACAGCCCCTATTCGCTGGCGCTGGCTTCGGTGATGGCGGAAACCGCTAAACAGCGGGGATTGGATTTGCTGCACGCGCATTACGCTATCCCCCACGCCGCTTCAGCTTATTTGGCGCGGGAAATGACCGGCGGGAAATTGAAAATCATCACCACTTTGCACGGCACGGATATAACTTTAGTGGGTAATCAGCCGTCGTTTTTGCCGGTGGTGAAATTTTCCATCGAACAAAGCGATCAAGTGACGGCGGTGTCGCAGTGGCTGGCGGAAATGACCCGGCGGGAATTGAGCATCGAACGGGAAATTGCCGTCATCCCCAATTTTATCGATCCGGCGGTATTTTACCGCAAAACCGACCAAGCTTTGCGGCGGCAATTTGCGCAGGATAATCAGCCAATCTTGCTGCACATTTCCAATTTCCGCCCGGTGAAACGGCCGGAAGATTTGATTAGAGTTTTAAACCTAGTCAAAGAGGAAGCGGATGCGGTGTTAGTTTTAGCCGGCGACGGCCCTATGCGCAGTAAGGTGGAAAATTTGTGCCGGCAGAAGAAATTATGCGGCCGCGTACTGTTTCTGGGGAAACAATTAGCGGTGGCGGAACTATTGTCCGCGGCGGATGTATATTTATGTACTTCGGAAGCGGAAAGTTTCGGGCTGACCGCTTTGGAAGCGATGGCGTGCGGCACGCCGGTAGTATCCACCGGGGCGGGAGGCGTTCCCGAAGTGATAACTGACGGTCAAGAAGGATTTTTGACCGCAGTGGGCGATGTGGAAACGATGGCGGAACTGGTTTTAAGGCTGATTAAAGATAAAGATTTGTGGAAATCGATGAGTTCGGCCGGGAGGGTCAGGGCGGTGAGAAATTTTAATATAAAAGAAGTGGTGGACAGGTATGAAAAGTCATACAGGGAAATGCTTGAAAGCAGGAATTAGGAATTCGGAATTAGGGAAAAGCAAAGCAAACAAAAAAGCGTTCACCACAGAGTCACAGAGAACACAGAGTATCGCAGAGAAAAGCATTAACATTCACAGTAATGTAGTAATTAAATGAATTGCGGATTAATTTATTACTTAATTCACTGTAAATATTTGAGCTTAATAGCTTTAATAGCCTGTGAATGCTTTTGCTTTTTGGGGAGACCTTCTCTTGGAATTAAATAGGAGAATAAGATGTTGGACTTAAGATATTCCTTAATAATCGAAGCCACGGAGGATCCGAATTATTTTGGATTCTATTCACCTGAATTGGCAGGATTTACCGGGATAGGACATTCCGTAGAAGACTGCATCTATAAAGCAAAGTGGGGAATGTTGGAACATATTGAGAAATTAAAGGATTTAGGATTGCCTGTTCCTCTGGCAAATCCATATCCCCGTATTATCATTATCAATGAAAAAGCGCCGGAAATAGCGCTGGTATAGGGAACATTGTCGCTGAAAAATTCCGGTTTCTTTACTTCATTACTTAATCCACGGTGAATTCTTTAGCTTAATAGCCTTAATCGCCTGTGAATGCTTTTACTGTTTCCGGAGACTAACGATCAACGACTAACACTACTTTGTTAAATAGTTCTCATGTGCTTGTTCAAAGTGTTAATTGTATTGTATTTAGATAAAATCCCCCCCGCCCCCCTTTTAAAAAGGGGGGAGACCAGCAAACAGCTGTTCCACCCCACTTTCCCCCTTTCTTAAAGGGGGAATTAAAGGGGGATTTTTAGACAACAATAAATATTCACACATTTCATTTATAGTAATTAACAAAGTAGTGCTAACGACTAACGACTTAAAATAAAGGAGTTTGAACTAATGAATCAAGCCATCTTCAGGCAGTATGATATCCGGGGATTGGTGGGGCAGGATTTGACACCGGATATAGTGCGGACCTTAGGTAAAGGGATTGGGACTATGCTGCAGCGGAAGGGCGCGAAACGAATGACTTTGGGATGGGACGCGCGGCTGTCTTCGCCGGAATACCGCGACGCTATCACCGAAGGACTAATTTCCACCGGGATGGATGTGATCCATTTGGGACTATGCCCCACTCCGGCGTTCTATTTTTCCATCTATCAATTGCAGGCGGACGGCGGAGTGATGATCACCGGCAGCCATAATCCGCCGGAATTCAACGGTTTCAAGGTCAATGTGGGCAAAGAATCGATTTACGGCGACCAGATTCAGGAATTATATCATTTGATCGAAAAGGGATTGTTTATGCAGGGGGAAGGCGCGATCAAACAGTATGACATCCTCGCCGATTATAAAGCTTATTTAAAGAGCGCATTCGGTATCGATCGGCCATTGCGGGTGGCTCTGGATTCGGGAAATGGCACTGCAGGGCTGATCGCGCCGGAAGTGTTCAAGTATTACAACTGCGTGGCTTACGATTTATACAGCGAACCGGACGGCAATTTCCCGCATCATCATCCTGACCCCACGGTGCCGGCTTTTGTGCAGGATTTGAAAGCGAAAGTGCTGGACAAGAATTTGGATTTCGGCGTGGCTTACGATGGCGACGCCGACCGCATCGGCGTTATCGATGAACAGGGCAATATCATTTGGGGCGATGAATTGATGGTGATTTTTTCCCGCAAGATACTGCGCAGCAATCCGGGCGCGGCGGTTATCGCCGAAGTCAAGTCGTCGCAACGCTTATATGACGACATCGCCGCTAATGGCGGCAAACCGATTATGTGGAAGACCGGGCATTCCTTGATTAAAGCCAAGATGAAGCAGGAAGGCGCGCTGCTCGCCGGAGAAATGAGCGGGCATATATTTTTCGGGGATCGGTATTTTGGCTTCGACGATGCCATTTACGCTTCACTGCGGCTGGCAGAAATCGTAGCTTCCGGGGAAAAACCGCTGTCGGAATATTTAGCCGATTTGCCCAAAGCTTACAGCACGCCGGAAATCCGGTTCGACACGCCGGAAGAGAAAAAGTTCGAAGTGGTGAAGAAAGCTCAGGAATATTTCAAAGCGCAGGGCTATGATGTCAACGATATCGACGGCGTGCGGTTGAATATGGGAGATGGCTGGGGGCTGCTGAGGGCGTCCAACACTCAGCCGGTGCTGGTGATGCGTTTCGAAGCGCAGACGGAAGCTCGGCTGCAGGAAATCCGGGATTTGGTGGAAGGGAAGTTGAGGGACTTTCTCAAATGATGAATGAAAAGCAAGAGCATTCACAGGCGATTAAGGCTATTAAGCTCAAAGCTCAAAGCTTAAAGCAAAAGATTCACGGTAGATTAAACGGATTAAGCGGGTATGTGAATGTAGGGACAGAACATCGTTCTGTCCCAGAACGCTCAAGAGCCGTCATTCCCTGCGGGATAGTCTGTCTGATTATGCCCCAAAGCCATCATTCCCGCGAAAGCGGGAATCCAGTCTATTGATAATTTAGGAGTTATGGATACTGGCTTCCGCCAGTATAACGCCCTTCGGGAGTTTTGGGACAGGTTCAAATATTCGCCCAATGTGCTTACTACTCACCGCAAATTAAACAAGCAAACAAATTTATGATTACTAACCTTGTTAATCCTGTAAATTCTGTCGAATTACTTTAACTTTTATCCTTTATAAGTTTCACTAATAGAAATGAGGCAGAAATGGACTGGAAAGAGAAAATCACAATAGATGAAGAAGTAATGCTGGGTAAACCGGTGATAAAAGGCACACGGTTGACGGTGGAATTCATTGTCGGTTTGCTGGCGCATGGCTGGAGCGAACAAAGCATTATGGAGAATTATCCGGGAACTACCAGGGAGGATATATTCGCATGCGTTGAGTTTGCACAGGAATAATAGGAATAAGTTTTTAGTTTTTCTAAGATTGAACCGAAGCTCTTGTAGGGACAGAACAATGTTCTATCCCTACATAATCATATATATATCTATGCCATTTCTCCTTCGCCCCCTCGTCTGGCGGCTAACCGACATCAAGCGCCGACTGCAATCGCTCGCCTTCGATTACCGCTATTTCGGACGGTATCTGGGGAAATTCGACTATGCGCCAATCGACACGGAAACCGGCGCCAATCCCGCTCAGCCGACCGCTATCTGGATTCTGCGCTACATTTTCCGCCGTATCTACCGGGTCAAGCCGGAGGAGGTTTTAGTCGATGTGGGGTGCGGTTACGGTAGAGTGATTATGTGGTGGCTGAAAGCGGGGTATAAGAATAAAATCTTCGGATTGGAAATCGATCCGGCCATTGCGAAAAAAACCCGGTGTCAATTCGACATATTCCCCAATGTGGAAATCGTCGCCGGGGACGCTTTGGAAAAACTACCCCCGGACGGCGCTCTGTTTTATCTGTTCAATCCCTTTCAACTAAAAATCGTCCTGCAATTCAAGAAACTAATCGCGGAAAATTACCCGCCGGGGACGACAATCGTCTACTACTTCCCCCGCTGGATCGAAGTTTTCCGGGGGGATGATCGTTTTGAAGTGACGGAATATCTTCCGCAAAAAAGCCGGTTCACTGGCGAAATAAAGACGCCGTGGACGGCTGTGATTAAAACCGTGAACCGTAAACTGTAAACTGATTAACCGATAAACCAATTAAGTGCATCCTTCCGAATTGAACTTTTCCCCTCCGGAAATCATCAAACGGACGCGGCGCATCAATAACGAAGCGCGTTCCGGCATTGTCAATTTCCATCAGGGCAATTTTATCAGAATAGGAACGCAGGATTTCCGCAAACTTTTCGAATTATATGACGAATACTTTTTCGACGGCTATTTTGGAAAAAACTATAATGGCAAGATTGTGTTCGATTTATCGAAAAGGATGACTAACGCCGGCGGCAAAGTCACTCAACGGAAGGATTCCGATGTTTTCAAAATCACTTTATCCACCCACCTGATATTTAATACTTTCAACCGGGATAAGCGGGATATTCGGGTCAATGGTTTGGTTTGTTCAGACCGGTTGGAAGCGGTGATGCGGATTTTAGAACATGAAATCGTGCATCTGATCGAACTGATCACCTTTAAGCAGTCCAGCTGTAAGCAGACTCGGTTCCGGGAAATGGCGCACCGGTTGTTTCTGCACACGGAAACTACCCATCAATTAGTTACGCAGACCGAAGCGGCGCAGAGGGATTTCCAATTGCATATTGGAGATACGGTGGAATTTGAATTCGAAGGAGCAATTTGCCGGGGGGTAATTACGGGGATTCGGAAACGGGCGACGGTGATGGTGGAAGATAAAAAAGGGGATTACCGCGATGTTAAGGGGAAGAAGTATAAGAAGTACTATGTGCCTCTGCAGGTATTGAAGCAAATAAAGTAAGGTTTATTGGTCAAACGCCTAATGCTTTTCGAGCTTCAGCCAGCGAAACAGTCGGAGCATCTCCTTCAGCGGCTTTTGCGGCGCGGAGTTCTTTCAAATCTTCATAGCACTCCAGTTCTTCCTGTACGGCGAGGAATTCTTCATAGGTAAGTACGGCGAATTCCTTTTTGCCTTTCCTCTCCAATATTTGCGGATTTATGGTTATCATTATTTTACCTTTTCTTATAGGCGTCTTTTCGATGCAGAATACGATAAATTATAAGACTATTGTTTACAATTTCGAATAAAATTCTATAATTTCCTATACGCAGGCGATATTCCGGTGTATTGTTAGTCAGATGTTTTACATCGCCGCGCAAATTTGCCGATACCTTTTTTATTCCGATAAATATTCGGTCGACATTTGATTTTGGAATATGACTAAGATCTTTTAATGACTGCGGCTTAAATTCTACATTATATTTCATGAAGAGAAATGGTTTAGATTTGTTTATAATATTATAATCATTATTTTCTAATTTGTCAAGTTTTAGAATTTTTTCACCTTAATTTCTTGCTTCAATTTATGAAGTTATGAACCTCCCCGACGCCCAAAAATATTGCCGCGAACTATCGCGGCATTACGAAAACTTCACGGCAGGGTCCTGGCTGTTCCCCCGCCGGATGCGTCAGGATTTGGCGAATGTTTACGCTTATTGCCGCTATAGTGATGATCTGGCTGATGAAAGCGAAAATTCCATCGACAATCTGAAGCAATGGGGAGCGGAATTGGCGGCAATTTTACTGGAACCGCCGCGTCATCCCATATTGATTGCGCTTCGCAGCGCCATAGAAAAATACGATTTGCCGCTGACTCCGTTCAAAGATTTATTGTCCGCTTTCCGGCAGGATCAATATAAGACGCGTTATGGGACATTCAGGGAACTTATGGATTACTGCCAGCGGAGCGCCAATCCGGTGGGGAGAATTTATTTAATGCTCTTCGCGCTGAAAGACGAGGAATTATTCCGCTTATCGGATGAAATCTGCACCGGATTGCAATTGGCGAATTTCTGGCAGGATGTGGCGGTGGATTTGCGGAAAGGGCGGATTTATTTGCCGCAGGAAGATATGAAAAGGTTCGAGTATGATGAAACCCGTTTGCAAAAGCAGGAATACTGCCGGGAATTCCGGGAATTATTGCAGTTTGAATGTGACCGCACGGCGGAATTTTTCCGGCGGGGAAGTGAATTGGAACGCAGACTGCCGAAGCGGCTTAAGCTTGAAGTCCGTTTGTTCCGGCGGGGAGGGGAATTGGTGTTAAAGAAAATCCGGGGATTGGATTATAATGTATTGGAAAAGCGTCTGGTCATTGGTAAAGCGGATAAAGTGGGGATTTTTCTGAGAAGTATAATTTCCTGACCGTTTTTACATAGCGTTGTGATTATGCAATTCCTGTATTTTTGCTTTTTACTTGATACTTGGCGCTTGGCACTTGATACCAGTTTTTCGACTTGTCAACTAAAAAAACAACTTGCACACTGAACTAATACAAGCCTACGAATATTGCCGGTTATTGGCAAAGCGGAAGGCGAAGAATTTTTATTACGCCTTTGCCTTTTTGCCGCCAAAACAGCGCCGGGCAATTTACGCTTTATACGCTTTCTGCCAGCGCGGCGATGAAATGGCCGATGAAAATCCCCAATCGAAAAAGTTGACTAATTTAGACCGTCTGCGCCGGGAATTAAGACAATGCCTGCAGGGGAAATCGCATTCGCCGCTCTACACCGCCTTACATCATACCATTACTTCCTTCAATTTGCCTCAGCATTTATTTCTTGAACTCATCGAAGGGATGGAAAGCGATTTGGCTTTCCGGGGATTTAATAATTTCACCGAACTTAGAGAGTATTGTTACAAAGTGGCTTCGGTGGTAGGTCTGTTGTGCATCGAAATCTTTGGCTATAAGTCGGAAAAAGTCAAGGATTATGCGATAAATTTGGGCATCGCTCTGCAATTGACCAATATCATCCGCGATTTGAAAGAAGATTTTCAGCGGGGGAGGATTTACCTTCCCCAGGAGGAAATTTTGCAATGCGGATTGACGCGGGAAAATTTGTTCGACCAAAAAGGAGACGGCTTCATCCGTCTGATGGAATTGCAGTATGCGCGGGCGGTGGAATATTATCGTAAAGCGGAACAAGCATTACCCCAAGCGGAGCGGAAAAATCAAATTGCATCGGAAATAATGCGGGCGATCTATTGGCGGCTGCTGCAAAAGATGAAGAAACGGAATTTCCCCGTATGGGAAGAACGCATGAGTATATCCGGGCGGCGGAAAATCGGGATCGCGCTGGGAACTTATATGAAAATAAGGTTCTGCTGAAATGAAACGGGTGGCGGTCATCGGCGGAGGAATTGCGGGGATAGCGGCGGCGTTGACGGCGGCGAGAGGGGGCGCGGAAGTGGCTTTGCACGAAGCTAATCTGCGTCTGGGCGGCAGACTGAAATCGTTTACTGATAGTAAGACCGGCTGGACCTTCAATATAGGCGAACATCTGGTAACCGCCGGATATACTTCTACTTTGGAACTTTTGGATTGGCTGGGAGCCAAAGATGCAGTGGAAATTCAGGATAATCTGGAAATACCCTTTTATGTCCCGCAGAAGGGAAGACATGTTTTTAAAGCTTCGCGCCGGAAAGCGCCGTATAATCTTCTATCTGCGATATGGAATTTCGATCTTCTGCCTTTTGCCGCGAAAATCCGGCTGATTATCCATTCACGGCGGCTTTTGAAAGAAGATAACCGGGATTTTATACAAAAATTCCGGGGAGCCGTCGATTTCGAGAATGCTGAAGTTAAATATTTCTGGACGCCGTTTATTATTTCGGCGATGAATGCTTTGCCGGCAGAAGCGGATTGGATGACGGCGGGAAAAGCTTTGCAGGAAGGTTTTTTACAGCCGGGGGGATTGGGATTTTTTAAACGGCCGCTTTCGGAAGTATTCGACACTAACGCGTCGAAAGCGGTATTGCAGGCCGGAATAAAGGTGCATTTGAGACCATTTATCGGAACTGCAAGATGGGAAAACAACAAATTAATTTCTTTGGATGAAGATATTGGCAGGAAGATTTTAGCCGATTATTATATTTTCGCCTTGCCGCCGGAAGCGCTGAATAAGGCATTTGCCGGGAATACTTCGGTCTTAGGACATAGTCTTTCCGGTTTCTCTTATTCGCCTATCTGCGGAGTGCATTTAGTGTTTAAACATAAGATTTTCCCCGGCCGGTTCGGCTGTCTGCCGGACAGTCTGCCGCAATGGTTTTTCGAGGCGGGATGGAACAAGATGGGGGCTGAAGGGCAGGGGTACAGTTTGGTCATCAGCGCGGCGGATAAGTTCATTTCGCCGGAGACGGATGTAGTATCGGTATGTTTGCAGGATTTAGGCAGATGCGGCGCGGATTTTAAAGAAAGCGATTTGTTGTTTAGCAAAAGGATATGGAGCAAAATGGCGACGGTGAAATTGACGCCGGAATTTGCCGCGAGGCGGCCGAAAATGAGAACCTCCTTATCGAATGTCTTTCTCGCCGGGGATTGGATCGATACCGGATTGCCGGCGACCATTGAATCGGCGGTTAGATCCGGGATGGCGGCGGGGAAAGCGGTTTTTGAAACCTGAAACTTGAAATAAAAGCAAAAGCATTTAACAGGGATGAAGGAGATATAGACAAATATTCACAGTAATGAAGTAATTAAGTAAACATAATAATCGTATTTAATTACTTAATTTACTGTAAATTGACTCCGCGCTGCCTAATCCCTAATCCCCAATCCCTAAATCCTGCATTTAAGCGGCGAAGAATTCCCAGACATATTTGACCACCACGGTCAGGATAATGGCGGACAATATGGCTTTAATTGTCCGGGCCGGCATATATTGCTGAATGCGGGCGCCGATGTAGATACCGAGGAATCCGCCCGCTCCGAACAGCGCTCCCAGATACCAGTCCGGCTGAATCACCAGACCGGTATTTGCGTAGTAGGGGGCGATGGCGGTGTAATAGACCACTCCGGCGATGGAAGTAATGAAAGTGCCGAACAGGGAAGCTCCGGCGATAGTGTGCACCGGCAGTTTTAGCACGGAGACGAAGAAGGGGGCGATAATCGCGCCGCCGCCGATGCCGTAAGTTCCGCCGATGATGCCAACGATAAAGCTAAGTAAGAGGATACTCCAGGTCGGCGCGGAAAAGTATTCTCCCCGGAAATTATAGGATATATACTTTAAATTGAACCGGGGATTCTGCACATCGAAGTTTTCTCCGGCGGATTTTTTCGCCTCTTTGGTCTTGGGTTTAATCACATCGAGCAGCATTTTGGTACCGATGTAGGCTAAAACGGCGCCGACGAACAGTTTGAAATAGCGGGGATTGGGCAGATAGTTGATCCTGATGACCGCGCCGAGGAATACTCCCGGCAAAGTGCCGATCATCGTCGCCCAAGCCAGCGGCCAAACCATGCGTTTTTCCTTCCAGTAGCGGTAGACTCCGGAAGGGATGGCGACAATGTTGAAAACCATATTAGTGGGACTGACGCCGGGACCGGTAAATCCTAAAACCGATACCTGGAAAGGCAGAAGGAAAAATGCGCCGGAAATTCCTCCGATGGAGGAAAAAACCGAGACGATGAATGCGGTAATCAGTGGCAGCCACCAATAGGTTTCCACTCCGCTGATGGGAAATTCGATCATAAAGAGAATTTAGAAATTAAGGTTCGTCTCAAAAAGAGCTGCAATTAATGATACGGTTATACACTCAGTTCAGCAGCGCTACACATATGGTGAAAAATCCAACCATGTCATTCCCGCGAAAGCGGGAATCCAAACTTGCATTGTATCTGCAAAGTATTTTATACCGGTTCTAAAAATAATTTTCCGATGTAGGGGCGGTTCGCGAACCGCCCCTACGGAAAACATGCGAAAAGACTTTTTA
>Ga0172375_10008491_pt1 | contig 13795 bp, 13 predicted proteins | sample LakKiv1m_FD_114537 | JGI IMG/M metagenome (GOLD analysis project Ga0172375, IMG submission 114537) | Freshwater microbial communities from Kabuno Bay, South-Kivu, Congo - kab_092012_11.1m | ecosystem: Environmental > Aquatic > Freshwater > Lake | place: Democratic Republic of the Congo...
AAGAACAATTTCCCCATTTTTCATCTTATATCCAATCATCAAAATCTAAACTTTTTTTCCAAAAAACATAACTCCCAATCACAAAGGTCAAAAAGGCCAATATTAAATTACCAATCAAAAACGGCCAGTTATTAACTTCTAAACCAAGTATTAACCAACGAAAAAATTCTGTAAGTCCAGTCAATGGATTCAGATATAACCACCTTGACATCCAATCCGGTAACATCGTCGACAAATATATCACCGGAGTCGCATAAAACCAAATTGAAATCAAAAAATTAACCGCAAAATTTGTATCACGACATCTTACTTTCAAGGACGAAAACAACAGTGCTAAACCAGCTGTAAACAAGATAATTAACAGTAAAGACAAGGGTAAAAATATAGAATAAGCGTAAGAAATTTTTATCCCTAAGATAAGAGCCATCAATATCATCAATATTACTGACAATATTAGTTGAACTGAATTTGATAATACAATTGACAGGACCACCGTTTCCCGAGGAAATTTGGCCTTTTTTAGCAAATACCTTTCACTTACAATAGCTGGTGTACTTCTAGTAATACTTGATGAAAAAAAATTCCACACAACTAATCCTGAAAACAGGTACATCATATAAATTTCTGTTTTTATTGAAGTAAAAAATCTAAAAATAAATCCAATTACCAACATCTGAATAATTGGATTAAGAACTATCCAAAAAAAACCTAAAGTACTTAGCTTATATTTTGATTTAATCTCTCTTTCCGTCATGGTCAACAAAAAATCCCACCAACGTCTTGTCTTCATCCCAATACTAAACATGACCTAAATTATATACTACTGTGTATAATTTTATAGTGAAGTCCATTAAAATTGTCCTTCTAATATTATTTCTCCCTATCTTAGTTCTCGCCACCAAATCGATCCTCGATCTCCGTCGTTCCGCCGCTGGAACTATTGCCAATATTGTCATCAACACCCAAAGTCAAAATTCAAAAATTAATCCATCTCTATGGAGAAACATATCACAAGGTGGGGAAGAAGCACTAGATATGATAAAACCTGTTGCTTCACAGCTTAGACTAATCAAACCTGAGTTAATCCGTATTGATCACCTCTTTGACTATTACAATGTAGATCAAGGGAATGGAAACTATGATTTTTCCCGCCTCGACGAAATTGTAAACAGTATCATCAGTACTGGCGCTAAACCCATGCTTTCTCTTTCTTATACCACCGCTTCTATGAGTCAAAACAATCAAAATGCTGGCGAACCAAAAGATTGGACTCAATGGAATAATCTTGTCACCGCCACCGCCAAACATTACTCAGTTGAAAAAAATATCTCAGGAATTTATTATGAAGTTTGGAACGAACCTGACCTTTTTGGTAGCTGGCATTATGGAAAAAATCCTAATTATTCCACCCTCTACATCAATACCGCCAGAGCCGTAGCTAATGGCGCCAAGGGTTCAGTTTACAAAGTTGGTGGTCCGGCCATTACCGCCTACTACAGCAACTGGATAAAATCCCTATTTAAAACCGCCGCCAACAACAATCTTCCCCTCGACTTCATCTCTTGGCATAAATATTCCGTCAATATCAGTGATTATTTAGCTGATTTTGACAACCTTAATCAAATACTTTCTGATTATCCTCAATATTTTAATATCGAAAGACTAATTACCGAAGTTGGACCAAATCCAGAACCTGATGCTAGTTATGATAATTCCCAAAGCGGAATCCATTTAATTTCTCTTACAACTCAGTTATATGGCAAAATACATCGTCTTTTTTCTTTTGAAGCCGTTGATGGCCCCTCGCCTCGTTCAGATAAATCTACCGGTTGGGGTATATTGACTCATGACAATAAACCAAAACCACGCTTTTTCGCCTTCCAATTTCTCAACCAACTTGATGGCCAACAGCTCTCATCTACTGGCGATGGCACATGGGTCACTTCACTTTCTTCAAAAACAGCAAAAAGTATTAAAACCCTAATTGTTAACTACGATCCCAAAAATTTACATATCGAGACAACGCCAATTACCTTTCAAGGTCTTGTCCCTGGAAAATACCAGATAAAAACAAGTAAATATCTAGGAAAAACAAATTCAAAAATATTTACCATTCCCTCGGCTACTTATACTGAAAACCTCTACCTTGAACCAAACTCAGCCTATCTTCTCGAACTTCAAATGATACAATAATTATATGTCTTTTTCTTGGACAGTATTAAAAAAATTTGTTGCAAGCTATACTCAAATCATCCAAAAAATAACCACATTTATCGGTTGTTTCTTTATATATTTTATTGGAATTTTCTTGGGACATGTTTTCTATAAATTTTCCAAAAAAGAAAAGCTAAATAGTTGGCAAAAATACTCAGATAAATCCCCCTTGGAGGTAATGTACTAATGATTATCTTAGGACTTTCATGTTTCTATCATGATTCGGCTGCTGCCATCATTAAAGACGGTGAAATCATTGCTGCTGCTCAAGAAGAAAGATTTACTCGTAAAAAACATGATAACAATTTCCCTTATAAATCAATAAATTACTGTTTAGACTCCCTAGGAATCGCTATCAATGAAGTTGACCTTATTGTCTTTTATGAAAAACCAATCATAAAATTTGGAAGAATTCTAGAACAACACACCTTACACTTTCCAAAAAGCATTAAAATTTTCTTTGACACCATTCCCAACTGGATCTTACAAAAGCTTCGAATCAGAGAAATCCTAAGAAACGAACTTCATTACCACAACCAAATTAAATTTATTCCCCATCATCTTTCTCACGCCGCCGCCTCATACTATACTTCCCCATTCAAGAAAGCCTCTATCCTAACCCTTGATGGAGTCGGCGAATGGGCCACCACCACCTGTGGTTACGCGAAAGACCATAAAATATTTCTAAAAAAACAAATTAACTTTCCCCACTCCTTAGGATTATTTTATAGTGCTATGACAGCTTACCTGGGTTTTGCTGTTAATAATGACGAATACAAAGTGATGGGACTCTCTGCCTACGGAAAAAATCCAAAAGAATACTATAAAAAGATAAAAAGTCTCATAAAATTGAATTCAGATGGTAGTTTCCAACTAGACACCAAATATTTTTCTTTTGAATATCAAGAAAAAATGTTTAATCACCATTTATGTAAATTACTTGGTGGACCCTCCCGAAAAAAACACTCAGAAATGATTCCCCGTTTTGAAAATATTGCTGCTGCCACTCAACAGGTTTTCGAAGAAACGCTCTTTTTCATGTTAAAAAACTTTATCAAAAACACCCTTCTGATAATCTAATTCTCTCTGGTGGATCGGCCCTAAACTCCTTAGCTAATGGAAAGATCTTAAAGAATACCCCCTTTAAAAACCTCTATATTACCCCTGATCCAGGCGATGGTGGAGCATCACTAGGCGCCGCCCTATGTCTTTATCACCACCTAAGCAAGACTCCACCAAAACCCCTTGCCTCACCTTATCTTGGACCAAAATTCACCCCCTGGCAAATTAAAAAAATCATTAATAAATACCAACTTAAATCTACATTCATCCCCAATGATAAAAAACTAAACGACCTTGTCTCAGATTTGCTTATCAAACAAAAAGTTATTGGTTTCTTTCAAGGCCAAATGGAATGGGGACCACGAGCTCTAGGCAACCGCAGTATTTTAGCTGCTGCCACCAGTCAAGAAATGCAGGACATTATTAACGCCAAAGTAAAGCATCGAGAAATGTTTCGACCCTTCGCCCCTGTGATTCTTCGTGAACATAGCAAAAAATATTTTATTACTGATAAAAACATTCCTGTTTCAGCTGATTACATGTTGATGGTCTACCCCTTTAAAAAGTCTGTTCAAAAGCTTGTTCCCGCTGTTGTTCATGTCGATGGTAGTGGTCGTCTCCAAACAATTGACCTAAAATCTAATCCTAAATATTATCAACTAATAAATTCATACTACAAAAAAACCGGTATTCCACTAATACTTAACACTTCCTTTAATGTCAAAGGAGAACCCATTGTCTGCACCCCCCAAGACGCCATAAAATGCTTTTTAAATACAGAAATAGATTATTTAGTCATTAATAATTATCTTATTAAAAAATAATATGTGGAAAGAACTAATCAAATATCTTCTCGATAACAAAAAATGGTGGTTGATTCCCCCGGTAATCATTTTTATAATTTTTGGAATCATGATACTTTTTGCCCAAACTTCACCCGTCTCCTCATTTGTTTATATGCTTTTTTAATTTTTTGTTGTGATTAAAAGACATACCTGGATTTATTTTTTGACAACATTTGCCCTTACTTGTTTGCTTGTTATCATCAACGCTTTTTATATTTTTTCAAAAATTAACAAAGTCCCATTTGCTTATGACGAACCAGATTATGTTTCCAATGCTTTTTTGCTTGGCTATCTCGATAAACCATCACATCCTATCTGGCAAAACCAAATTGCCATAGATCAACCTCATCTTTACCACTACCTCTGTGGAATTTTTCTCCAAATTACCAACCACCAGCCAATTATAACAATCATCAAAGAAAATCAACTTTTTTCGCTAGATTATCCAACCAACCATCTTTTCACCATCGGCAACGATCAACTCTTAAGTCAAATCCCCAGTGTTTATCAACCAGCTTTCAAACTAGTTCTTCAGGCCCGTCAGCTATCTTTTATATTTTATATTTTATCTTCAATAATCTTAATAATAATCTTGTCATATCTTGGAATTAAACCCTTTTTTTATCCATTATTACTAATCATTATTGATATTTTCGTATTTCCTATAGCAATTCTCTCCCAAGCTGATGGTTTGTTGATATTACTATTGTTAACTCATACTCTTTTCTCTGTAATATATTTAAGCAAACCATACCAGCGATATTGGTTACTTCCACTTATCGGTATAGTCTGTGGGCTCGCCACCTCAACAAAACTAAACGGAGTACTTACACTTTTTTCCAGCTTTCTTCTTATAATCCATACCACAAACCTTCGATTGCGGTTACAGATAATTATTAAATTTTTTATTATCCTTATGGTTTGTTTTATTACCTTTATTTTTTTTAACCCTTATCTTTTTTTATCTCCCTGGCAAAACTCAATCAACATGTTTTTGTACCGATTTGGAAATGGTCAATACGCCACAACCTTATTCCCCGCACAAACATTTTCACCAAATATGATTCTAAAATTTTACCAATATTTCAGTAACACTTTTTCTCCACCATTCTCACTATTAATTTCTTTAATTATTTGTTTAGTAATTATATTTCTATCTTTAATATCAATAGTCAAAATCATAAAAAATAAAAAAGGCGTTTATAAAATCCACACCTTCATATTATTTAATTCATTACTAACTTCTCTGGCAATTTTTTTTACATACCCATGAATTGGCATCGTTATTACATTCCATCCATTATTTATCTTCTCCTATTATTATTTACTTCAATTAACATATTATCCATTCATCATTACCGCACCTTTCATAGTAAAAAAATAGCCAAAATTGTGGCTATCTTCACGCTCTCGATATCCCTCACTTATTTTACATATATTCTTTGTTATACCCTCGCTGAAAAATACTTTTTTGACAAATTTTTTTATCAGAAAAGTATTTCGCATGGATACGGGCTTCAAACTAACAAACAATTATCTTTAGAATCATTTGGTGACAGATCAAAAGATATGGTTAATCTGCTTTCAAATAATCCTAATATACTTGGTGCAATTGACAATAACAATGTATACAAAGTCGCCATTATCGGAGACTCTTATGCTTGGGGAATGGGATTAAAATATTCTCAAACAGTCTCCCAAATTATTTCAAAAAAATTAAATACACATAGACCGACCCTGATTTATAATTATTCAGAACCAGGAAATTCAATTCTTGAATATTACGCAAACATAAACAAAACTCAAAAATTTAATTACATAGACCTATATGTTGTGTTAATGGTTGCAAATGACATAGCTTTCAACAAAGAAAGCCGTTTTCCCAACAATGACTATCAAAACATCCTTTCTGATTGTCAAATAAAAAATAAAGAAAACCCCCTTGTTTACTGGTTCAATTGGCAGGAATATAATAAAAACAATCCCAATTCTAGTTTTCAGGACATATCACACGAAATCGAAAACAATACCAATAAATCATGGTCATCTTCCTCCAACTTGTGCGTTTTAGATACGATCTCCAAATTATTTCCCCATAACACAATATTTTTAATTACCGACGATTACGAAGATTCCGGTAATCGCAAGTTTTTTAACATTTACAAAAATGCTCTTGAAAAATACCACCACAAAGTAATCTCAAGTGAATCCCAAAAATATAATCCACAGTATTCAAAATACTGGACATCAGGCAATGTTTGGTCATATTTCAGAATAAGTGAAAATGAAATACATCCTTCAGCTCTGGCTCATCAAATGTGTGCTGACACTATATATAATGAAATTACCGCCAATCCCGAGTGGAATTTTAAACAATGAAAAATAAAATTCTTAAAATATTTTTCGTCATATTATTTAGTCTGACAATTTCATATCTCACCTATCGTTTTTGTTATTTTATCGCCGAAAAGTATTATTTTGACAAGTTTTTTTATCAGAAAAGTATTAAACATGGGTACATACCAGATGACATGGTGTTTGACTACGCAAAATACGGAAAACGAGCCCAAAATTTAGGTGATTTAACAAAGTCAAACCCAGGAAATATCTTAGGAACTACCGATGATAAAAATAATTACAATATTGTAATTATTGGTGATTCTTTTGTGTGGGGACAAGGAATTCTTAACAATCAAAGATTTGCCACAATTTTAGAAAAAAAGTTAAATAAAATCAGACCAACAAAAATATATTCGTATGGTAGTTGTGGTGATAATTTATTAGATTATTACAATGTATATAAATACATTTCACATAACACAAGTGTTGACATTTATATCTTCTCATTAGTCAGCAATGACGCCATCTTAAATACTGAAAATATAACTGATTCAATAACACATCAATGTCAAAATAAATATCCCAACTTAAAACCCTTATATTTTAATATAGAGACGGATGCATATATACAACCAATTACCCAATCCTGGAACAATCCAATTAACCAATGTATTATTGATAACACAAATAAATTACTACCTGTTGATAAAAGTATTTATTTTATAGCTGAGGACTATGATGAAAATTGGGATATAACCGTTATGTATAAAAGTTATTTAGAAAGAAATAATAAATTTATCCTTTCATCAAGTACCGGAAAAAATATCCCAAAATATAGCAAGTATTGGATTGACAATAAATATTGGGATTATTTTAAAGTTAGTCAATCAGAAGGCCACCCAAGTGTTCTCGCCAATCAAATGTATGCCGATATCCTTTTTAAAGAAATCACCACCAATCCCAAGTGGAACTTTATAAAATAATTTATTTTACAAATAACCTAACTATATCCCCTATTGTTACCAACAATATCAAGCCCAACAAAATCATCATTCCAATATTATTCACAACAGTTTCAAATTTTTCATTGGCACGTTTCTTAGTAATTAATTCATAAATCACAAACAATATTCTCCCTCCATCTAATGCCGGAAAAGGCAAAACATTAACTACTGCCAAATTTACTGAAACTACTCCAAAAAAATGGACCATAGCCAAAAACCCCTGATCGTTACGAATACTCGAAGTGGCCTTATACATCCCAATTGGTCCAGCAACATCACTTGGAACTTTACCCGTAAACAAACCTGCCACCATCTGATATAAACCGCTACCAATTATTTTTCCCCAGTAATATGCTTCTTTAAAACCAGCCCCTATTCCCTTATAAAACTCATACCACTTAATTTTTTGCATCTCAGTATTACTAATTACCACCCCCATCAAGCCTTGGCCCTCAGGAGCTTTTTCTCTGACTTGCACCACCACCTCCTCGACCACGTCTCTTTTCTCTTTTCGGGTCACATATAATGAAACCTTCTTACCTTTATATTTAGCTATTTCTTCTGTCAATTCACTACCTTTATTTATCTTTCTATCACCAATTCTGGTTACAATATCATCCACCCTTATTCCCGCCTCCAAAGCTGGACTCTTTTCTGCAACTCCAATAATACTTACTCTATCTGTTTCTACCGGTACTCCCAATATTGTATATACCATCGCAAATATGGCCACAGCCAGCAGCAAATTCATTGATACTCCACCCAAAACTATAACTGCCTTTTGCCATGGATTTTTTGCTAAAAATGAGTCTTTGCTACTAAAAACATTCTTTGACTCAACCGTCGGATCTTCTCCAAACAACTTACAAAAACCACCAATAGGCAACCAATTCAAACTCCATACTGTACCCCATATTTTTTTTCCAATAATTCGTGGCGGCAATCCTAATCCAAATTCCTCAACTCTCACTCCAGTAAATTTGGCTGCAAAATAATGCCCAAATTCATGAACCAATACTAAAATTGATAGTGCAACAACAAATATAAGAATATCCATGTTTATGCCCTAATCTCCACTTCTTTTTTCTTTGATAATTCTTCAAGTTTTCCCATAAATTGGTCTGTAATTTTTTGCAATTCTGTCTCATCTCTTTTAAATTCATCTTCTGACACACTCTTATCGTTTTTAGCATCCATCAACTTTTTTCTAAAATCAGCTCTCGCATCTCGGAGCATTCCTCTGGCTCCCTCCAATTTTCTCCCCAACAGTTTTACATAGTCCTCTCTTTGTTCCACTGTCAACATCGGCAGACTCAACCTTATAACATTTCCATCAACAGAAGGCATCATTCCAATATTTGCCGCTTGGATACCATTATTTATTTCTCTAATAATTGTCTGATCCCAGGGTTCAAAGACAATACTTCGAACATCGGGAACACTAATTGAACCTAGTTCTTGTAAACGCATTTTTTGCCCGTTATAAACTTCCACCATTACATTTTCAATCAAGCCTGGAGTTGCCCTACCCGTCCGTATCGAAGCAATATCGTTAACAAAAATATCAGTAATTTTTCCCATCCGGACATTTACCTCAGCAAAATTTATCATGATTTATTTTATCAGATTAATATTTCTTCTCTACTCCATCAATTATCGACAACACCTTATCACCATCAACCCCTATTGTGTCAAAATACCATTGTAAGGCCGCATATCTAGGTTTATTTTCCCTCTCCACAATTTTTACTGCTTCATCTCTAGTCAGCAAACCCTCTCTAATTTGATTGCTTCTAAAAGAATCATTTTCTGTAAATCCCTGTATTTGTCGATATAAGTAATTATAAAAAGCCGGTGAACCATCGTCAATTCTCCATGTTGTACCAGTTTCTCCATCATCTTCCCATCCATACTCATCAATAAGAGTTTTAATTATTTTATTTTCTTCCCATTTTATATAATGCCAAAGATATGTGTAATCATGTGACACAACATAGGTCACCAAGTAACCCAGCATACTACTCAATAAAGACGAATTCAAATAATACGGATTTGCCACAAATTGTCGTAAATAATACCAAAGCAATCTCAATTTATCACCAACAGAATAATTATGAATTACCCCCCCAGGATCTGCATTTTTTACTCCACAATACCCAGCCTTAAACTCCTCTCTTTCTAATTCATTACCACGACAAAAAAACACCAATTCTAATCCTAATTCTTTTTTTATTTTGTCTACATAGTATTCTGTAACCTTGTCTGCCTGCATTAAAAGTGGCACCATTCCTAAATCTGGTTTCAAAAGCCATGCTTCCAAATTCTTTTTTATATCACTTCTCACTTTTACCAAATCTGCCGAAACAATTATTTGCTCAATTCCTAAACTTCCAAGTAGTCTTGCCTGATTTCTTCTACCTATATCTGATATCATCCCCCAATCAAAAGTTACCGCCACAGGATGCATTCCCAGCTCTTGGACCAAATAATGTAAACCATAAGCGCTATCCCTACCACCACTAAAGGCAATAATACAATCAGCTTCACCATCTTTACTTCTATATTGTTTCACCATCTTTTTTAACTCCAAATCACGTCCATAAATTATTTTTTTATGATTTCTACAAAAACTACATACCCCCTTATTATCAAAACTTATATTTGGGGTATTCGTTGGTAACAAGCACCTAATACATCTTTTCGTTTCTTTTATATTTTTATTATATTTGTGCTTCAACACTTCCCCGCTTGGCTTCAACAATATAGTCCTTTCCTTACTTACTCTAGGTCTGTTGATGGTATATCTTTCACTCCCACCTTTTTCATCTATTTCAATCCCAGTATTAGCCTTAATTCTTAAGACTTTTATTTCTAAATTATTTTTTATTGCAACCCTATCAATAAAAATTTTTTCCGAAGCAAAAATAAAAAAATTTTTACCCGTTCCAAGATACAATGAACCATTGTTTGTCGCCGCATTAACTATATATTTACCCCCATCTTTTGAAACCACCATCATATTCATCGTCCCCGCAATTTGACTAGAAATTTTTACAATTGCTTCTTGCATCGAGCCTGTTCTCTTGTATTCGATTCTCAAAATCTCGGCCAAAATCTTAGAGTCAGATTGTTTTTCATCTATACCATATCTTTTTGATAATTCACGTGAATTTATTATTATTCCGTTGTGAACCAAAGTAATATCTTTCGCTTCTATCGGTTGATTGTTTTCATATATTTTTGGACTACCATTTGTTGCCAAACGTGTTTGGCCTATCAAGATGCTAGCTTCATCAATTTTTGAAACCACTTTTTGCTTAAACTCAAGCAAATCAAGCATTTTTCTCCCACTACCCTCCCTCTTAAAAACTGTTTTGTTTTGTGAAAAAAACACCCCTACTCCAGCCGCATCAGTCCCCCTACGACAAGACTCCAACAATAAATCCCTTAAAATCGGCCATTTATTATATCTATTAGAATATTCAACAATCCCAAATATTCCACACATGAATTTAGTATACTAAAACCATAAAAATACTTAGACTCAAATATCTATTTTTGGTTCTTACGACCATTATTTCAATCCTATTTGGATTGCATCTTTGGAAAAATAGAAATGTCCAAGCTGTGCCAAATCCAGATATTTTCCAATATGTTGGTGACGGATATCAATATCTAAATTTCAAGTTACCCTCAAGTATTCACCCCCCCCCACTGGCACCAATCCTAATCACTCTCACTGCAAAAATTATCGATCCCTTTACCGTCCACCACGAAATTACTGCTGCCAAATTTATCAACGTTACTCTTGCCTCACTTACCTTAATAATTGTTTACCTCTTACTTTGTACTATTGTTTCCCCTTTACATTCTTTTCTTTTAACAAGTCTTGTGGCCACAAACCAAATTAATCTGCTTTATAGCGTCGATGTCACCAACGAAATAATTTATACCTTCTTCTTGGCCTTTTCTCTTCTCCTATACCAATATCAAAAAAAACCTTTTGTCTATCTTCTTTTTGGTCTTCTTTTTTTACTTCGATATGAAAGTATTGTTATCCCTATCTCAGTTTTCATCGTCGAACACTACTTTAAAAAACCTCCATTAAAATTAAAAAATATCTTATTTAGCTTTATCCCCATTTTTTTATGGTTAGTTATTCTCAACTTCCACTCTCGAGTGGGAAACTCTATTCTTGGTAATGCCTATATTGAAGAAATTTTTAACGGCTTAAAAAAACTACCAAACACGACTGTTTTTTCATCTCTAGTTGAAATAGTCACCTTCAACTATTCATTCCCCTGTTTTTTAAATCAAATGTTTACCCTAATTTCCATGGCATTATGCTTCTATGGCATAGTAAATCCAAAAACAAAAAATATCGAGAAAATAATATATCTAATTTTTGCCTTTCATCTCCTATTTATTTTTATTTTCCCCAACTTTGCCATCCGCTACTATGTACCCATCATTTGGGTTTTATATTTAATTCTAAGTAACCACCAGTCAAAAATAATTTCATTTACCGTTCTTCTCTGCTTTCTTTTCTATAATCTTGGTAGAGTAGATGTCCCCTCTGAATATAGTCGACCTAAAGACATGGTTGAATACCGTCTGGCCGCTGATTGGTTAAACAAAAATAACTTTGATAAACAAGCCATTATACTTGTCTACCAACCACACATACTCCGATACTATATTACCAACCAAAACGTCTTTTTACCTTATGATTTCGAAATTCCATTTCAAAAATGCAAAGAAAATGTTATATGTATTTGTAATTCATTACTCAGTAAAAACCCGACTGACACAAATATCTATATAATCACTTCAGCCTACTCAACAAACGATTATACTTTCTCCCACGACAAATTTACCCCAATACTTCACCATATCGGAGTATTTAATAACAGGATATATCAAAAAAATCCCGACTTTGCTTTTGTCACCCAAATTGTGTCTGACGATGGCAATAACTGGGCAAACATCTGGCAATATGTACCTGTAAACCCAAACAACTTCAATATAAAGTAACTTTCGTCAAAAGAAAAATTACTATATCTCAAATCTACAAATCCGACCTACTTTTATATTTTCTCCAAATTTGGCATTCAAAGCTGTTACTAAATCCTTCATTTTTACCGAGGGGTCCTTGATAAACTCTTGTTCCAATAATTCCTCAGTATCTTTTGGATTCATGGCAGCTACCTGTAAACATAAGTCCTTTGTAACGGCTACAAAATCTTCATTTTTTGCCACAAAATCAGTTTCACAAAGCATTTCAACCATAACCCCAATCTTTCCCGTACTATGGGTATAGGTTGCTACTCTGCCTTGATGAGTTTCTCTCTCGGCTCTCTTTTCAGCTTTTTCAAATCCCTTTGCTTTTAGTATTTCCTTTGCCTTTTTTTCATCACCATTAGCTTCCTCCAAAGCCGCTTTAATCTCCATAATACCAAGACCAAGTTCTAATCTCATTTTTTTGACCAATTCTAATATTAATTTTTGGTCAAGAATTTTTTTTCCACCAGAGGTGGATCCGCCTTTGGCGGAAACTAATTCAATTATATTTTTATTGTCCATATTTTTATATAAATATTTAACGTCATTGCGAGGAGTAATCGACGAAGCAATCTTTAAAGATCGCCACGCTTCGCTCGCGATGACAAAGCTTTATTTAACTCCTGCAGCTTTCATAGCTCTACCAATTTCCTCAACAATAATGCTAATGCTTTTGACATTATCATCATTGGCAGTAATGGCATAGTCTACTTTCTCGGGATTGCTATCAGTATCTACGATTGATACTACTTTTACCCCTTTTTCTGAAGCTTCTTTTATAGCTGTCTTTTCAAAACCTGAATCAACAACAAAAATAATATCAAACAATTTATCAAGCTTTACCAAACCACCCACCATTCTCTCAAGACGAGTTTTTTCTTTGTTTAATTCTGATAAATCTTTTTTACTGGTTTGAGCATATTTACCAGTTTCAAAACCACTGGTAATATCATTCAATTTCTTAATATTTTTTTTTATTTCACTCCAATTCGACACTGTTCCTCCAACCCAACGGTCAGTAATATATGGAACACCGGCATCTAAGGCCACTCGACGTACCACTTCACGTGCTTGTCTTTTTGTCCCCAGCATTACAATCTGTTTACCGTTTCTTTTGGCGTTATACAAAAAGTTACATGCTTTTTCCAAACCCTCAAAACTTTTATTTAAATCAAAAAGTTGGATACCTTCTCTTGCTTCATATAAATATTCTTTAATCTTTGGATTTGTCTTTGAAATCTTGTGGCCCAAATGACATCCAGCAGTCAA
>Ga0172375_10008492_pt1 | contig 13794 bp, 15 predicted proteins | sample LakKiv1m_FD_114537 | JGI IMG/M metagenome (GOLD analysis project Ga0172375, IMG submission 114537) | Freshwater microbial communities from Kabuno Bay, South-Kivu, Congo - kab_092012_11.1m | ecosystem: Environmental > Aquatic > Freshwater > Lake | place: Democratic Republic of the Congo...
AAGGAGTAAAATCAGGCAAATCGGCTTTATTCATGAGTAAAATCGTGTTGTTGCTGCTAAACCATGACAGCGATTTTGAAAAGAACGGCGTCTGGGTTACCCCGGTCCATACTTTCTGCGAGGAGCTCCGTCTGCCTTGACCGTCTGGCCCTAACGGCGCGGACCCACGGCAGAAAAAGAGCTGGCCGAAACCCGGCTAACCTCTTGATAATGCCGGTGGGCCCGGAATGAATCGAGCCTCCAGTTAGTTGATTAAGATCCCATACGCGGGTTTTCGAGTAACTCGGGGATGACAGCTTCCCCCTGTCTTCATAGGCTTTCAATCTGCTCATCATGCGAGAAACCTTCGGCTTTTGGAGGGGCTGGACATCTTTCCCCAAAAGGTCTATTCTTCTTCCATCTCTTCAATGCGCCAACTCGAATCTCTGTTCGTTGACCTCTCGACCCCACTGACTTCCTTTGTGCTGTTCCACGAGTCTGAAGCCGTTCTTCTCGTAAAGGTGGCGTGCGGGATTGAGGCCTTCAAAGGTCCATAGGTACACTCGTCTGTAACCGCGGCTTCGACAGAAGTCCATTGCAGCATTCATCAGTTGATTGCCTGCGCCCTGTCCCCGCAACTCGTCCGATAGGATGAACCAGCGCAAATGGGCGCCCTCACTAGCCGCATGTTCGCCGTCGATGGTAATCGACCCTTCAATGCGATCTCCCACCACCGCAGTCCAGAAGCCGTCCCGCTCTTCGTCATCTCTACTCAGGAAAGCCGCCAGCTCGGTAGCAACCTTGACTTCAAAGAAAAGTCCGAACCCCCAATGCTGATGGTAGTAGGTTCCATGAAGTTCGGCCACCCGGCCGATCGAGCCGGGAATGTAGCCCCTGACGATCTGGATATCCGGCATAGCATGGCCTCCTGAATATTCTCTGGGAATCTGGGCGCAATCTTTAATAGACAAAAAAAGAGGCTAGACAATTGTCTAACCTCTTGATATTGCTGGTGGGCCTGGAAAGACTCGAACTTTCGGCCAATTGATTAAGAGTCAACTGCTCTACCAACTGAGCTACAGGCCCATGAGATCAAGTAACAAGTGACGAGTGAATAGTGACAAGAAAAACGGGAACAACTTGTCACTCGTTACGCGTAACTCGTCACAGTATTCAATGGCGCGCCCGGCAGGATTCGAACCTGCGGCCTACGGGTTCGAAGCCCGGCGCTCTATCCAGCTGAGCTACGGGCGCGAGGAACGGAAAACTTTTAACAACCCCTCCGGCTTTTGTCAACAAGAAATAAAAATTTCTTGACATCCGGGCCAAGGACCTTTAAATAATGTAGTTTCGATTTTCAAGAAAAAGGACCAATTCCCATGAAGACGTTTTCTGCAAAAGAAGCGGATGTTGACAGAAAGTGGTACCTGGTCGATGCTCAGAGCAAGGTCCTTGGCAGGCTCGCGAGCGAGATTGCCAAGCGCCTGAGGGGAAAGCACAAAGCGATTTTCACTCCTCATGCAGACACCGGGGACTTCATCGTCGTTGTCAACGCGGACAAGGTGACCCTGACGGGAACCAAGTGGCCCAAGAAAACCTATTACAGCCACACCGGCTATCTGGGAGGCCTGAAACAGATTACCGCGGCAAAGCTCTTTCAGAAAAAACCTGGCGAAGTGCTCCGGGTCGCGGTGAAGGGCATGTTGCCCAAGACGAGCCTGGGCCGGAGACAGCTCAAAAAGCTCAAGATTTACACCGGGCCGGAACATCCTCACCAAGCACAAAAACCTGAGACGCTGGAGATTTAGATGGCAGAAGAAAGAGTTCACACCGTAGGAAGAAGAAAGTCGGCAGTGGCCCGGGTTTGGATCAAACCCGGCAAAGGCACGATCACCGTCAACCGGAAACCCATTGAGCAATACATGACGCGGGAGACGGACAGGATCCTGATCCGGCAGCCTTTGACGATTACGGACAGTCTTGAAAAGTTCGATATTTCAGTGACCGTGAGAGGCGGCGGCATATCCGGCCAGGCGGGCGCGATCCGGCACGCCATCAGCCGGGCTCTGGCTAATCACAGTCCGGAACTCCGATTGCCCCTGAAAAAGGCGGCGCTTCTGACCAGGGACGCCCGCGTGAGGGAGCGCAAGAAGTACGGCATGAGAGGCGCGCGGGCTCGGTACCAGTATTCGAAGCGTTAAGAGTTTCAAGGAAACATTGAAAGAAAAGGGAAGCCTCTGTCGGCTTCCCTTTTCTTTGGGGGGACAGAAGCTTGCACGGAAGAAATATCAAAATAGTGCTGGCGTACGACGGGACCCAGTATCATGGCTGGCAGTGGCAAAAGAATGCCCTCACGATTCAGGCTATTGTGGAGGAGAAGATCCAAATCCTCACGCGGGAGCATGTTACGGTCATTGCCTCGGGCAGAACGGATGCGGGAGTGCATGCTCTCCACCAGGTTTGCCACTTCCTGACCCACTCGGAGATGGATCCCGAGGCCATCCGGAAGGGGCTCAACAGCCTGCTTCCAGAGGACATCCTTGTTCAACACGCGGAGCAAGCACCCCTTGATTTTCACGCGAGGTACAGCGTGAAAAGCAAGACCTACGAATACCGGATTCTCAACAGAGAGCAGCCCGATTTGTTCCTACGCCGTTATGCCTGGCACATACCTCGAAAACTGGATATGACCCGTATGGAAGCGTGTCTTTCCCTGCTCAGAGACCGCCACGACTTCTCTTCCTTCAAAGCGGTGCGCAGCGACAATCTCAATCCCGTAAGAGTAGTGATCCGGGCGGAGGTTCGTGAGTCGCCGGACAGCGGGCTGATCCGCTTTGTTTTCGAGGCGGATGGCTTTCTCCGGCACATGGTCCGGAACATCGTGGGTACAGTGGTGGAAGTGGGTTCAGGGAGGATCCGTTTTGACGATTTCCAGAAAATCCTTGAATCAAAGGACAGGAAAACGGCAGGGCCTAACGCTCCGCCGCACGGGCTATTCCTGATGATGGTCCGCTACTGACAGGTTGCTGAAAAACGCCCATGGACAAGAGTCACAAGTAACGAGTGACAAGTCACAAGATAAGCTAGAACAGTAGGAACTACTCGTCACTCGTCACCATTCACTTGTCACTGAGACTTGCGCCTTGTATCTGAGCGTTTTTGAGCAACCTGTGAGTATAGTAAGGCTGCGCCTAGTACATTCCTATTTCCAGACGCCGGGGATTTCGGCGCTGCACTTGGGGCAGCGGCCGTTGGCGATCACGTTTTTTCTCACATAGAATCCGTACCGGTCAATGAGGAGCTCTTTGCACTGGTGACAAAAGGTCTTCTCTCCCTCGTCCCCGGGAAGGTTTCCGCTGTAAACGTACTTGAGGCCTGCTTCGTATCCAATGTCTTTTGCCTTCCGGATGCTCTCAGGGGGCGTAGGCCGGACAGTGGTGAGTCGGTAGGTGGGGTGAAACCGGCTGATGTGCCAGGGGATGTCAGGATCCAGATTGACCAGGAACTTTGCCAGCTGCTGCAGCTCCTCTTTGGAGTCGTTGAGGCCCGGCACAAGCAGAGTCGTCACTTCCACCCACACCTTCATCTTTCTCATGAGCGCAAGGGTCTTGAGCACGGGCTCTAGCTTTGCGCCGCACAGTTCTTTGTAATACTTGTCGGAAAACGCTTTGAGATCCACATTGGCCGCATGGAGATGGGGATGGATCTCCTTGAGACACTCCTCCGTCATGTACCCGTTGGACACAAAAACGTTCCTGAGCCCCCTGCCGGAAGCCGGTCGGGCGATGTCCAGGGCGAACTCGAAGAAGATCGTCGGCTCGGTGTAGGTGTAGGAGATGGTGGCGGAACGGCTCCTCAGGGCTTCCTCCAAAACGATTTCCGGCATCATCCCTTCGCCCAAGATCTGTTTGCCGTCATGGGGCATTTGCGAGATATCCGCGTTCTGGCAGAAGAGGCACCTGAAGTTACACCCAGCGGTAGCGATGGAATAGGAACTGCTGCCGGGCAGAAAATGAAAAAGGGGTTTTTTCTCAATAGGGTCCACATGGCGTGCAATGACTTGACCATACACGAGGCTGAAAAGTGTGCCTCCGCGGTTTTCCCGGACCCCACAGATTCCTTTTAGACCGTCTTTAATCAGGCACCTGTGGTTGCAAAGGTAACACCGGACCTTTTGCTCTTCCTGCCTTTCATACAGGTAAGCTTCTTTCATTTCCAGAGGGTCTCCTGTTTCGATGGGCGTTTCCCAGGGTCATCCCCTCGACCACAGAGGGCTTTGCCTTGCCAAGGCCAACGGTCAAGGGTTGCTGGACGGTCCTCAGAGTGTAGCGCAGGGGCACACAGAGGCCCAAGAAAGAACCGAAAGGACAGCGCTCAGGATGCCACTGCTCTGAAACGAAGGTCCCCATTCGCTCGAGAAGAGGGGTCCGAATGTGCGAACACCGCCACTGCACAGGGACCGGCCCGTAAGCCTCGCGGATATAAGACTTCAGCTGCCAGAGATTGAAAAAAGTGAAATGATCAAAAAAAGGCTTTTGAAGAAGGGACTGCAGTTTGGTGTAAAGGAAATACCATGAAAGACTGTTGGTGACCCCGATGAAGACGCTGCGCTTGGCCACCCTTCCGGCTTCCTTCAAGGCAGCCAGAGGATCCTCAAGGAACTCGAGGGTGTTGATGAAAAGAACGAGGTCGAATTCATTATCCTCGAAAGGGAGGTCTTCGGCTCGTCCCGTTTTGAGAACAGCTTTGTTTCCGAGTCTCTCCCAGGCTCGCCGGATCATGAAGGGCGAAGCATCGAGACCGGACAGGCTGTAAAGAGAAGGGTTGAATAGAGAGAGATGATTTCCCTCTCCACATCCCACATCCAGGATTCTCTCTCCCGGCTGCGGTTCGAGAAGAACGGGAATGGACTCGGTCACCAGAGATTCCATTGCCCGGCCTTGCGGAGAATGGTACCAGGCCTCATAGAGCCTGGCGGATCTGGCGTCAAAGATAAGGCCCATAGCCGTCCCCAAATCCGAATCTCGAAATCCGAAGCACGAAACAAAAGCCCGAGACTCTAATTTGCTAAGAAATGATTCTTGGACGTGAGGTTCAGAGCTTCGAATTTACATACTCCCCTGCGCGTTGCACCAGAGTCGCGACGGAGGCTTTGACCAGCCTGTAATGAAACAAAAATATAGGATATGTAGAGCGATGTCAACCTGACCTGGCCCGAGTCAAAAGCCAGGAGATGTTCTTCCGGATCCACTCTTTGGCCCGGCCGCTGTGAGGGAAGGCCTTTTCCTTGGCCTTGAACACGCGGTGGTGAGAAAAGACCCTGCCGTTTAGCCGCACCATGCCCAGTTCGTGATGGAGCATTTCATGGTAAAGCACGTCTTCGATCACGTAATCCGGAACCCTGGGGTTGTCCAGAACCGGATGAATCCGGATGATTCCTTTGTCCGGGCAATAGGTTCCGAGACGAATAGTCCTTGGCCGGCGTCCTCTTCTCCGCGAGCCCCAGGTGATCGCGCAACCGAGCCTGCCGCTGAAATAGTCCTCGTTGAGTCTCTGGAAATAGCCTCTCAAATCGATATGCTTTCCCACAGGGCAAAGGCGAGCGCTTCTTGGCTTTGCAGGAGCCGGTGCGGGCCGGATCACGTTTTGGTGGCTTTTGATGAAGGTTCTCAACAGGTGTTTGTGCCGGACGGAGGGCCGGCGAATAAACGTGGCAAGGGCCCGCAACACATCTTCTGCCGCATCGACAAACATCTGGTGAAGCCGGACCGCGCAGGTCCCGTTTCTCCATCGCACCGTGATCATGGAACTCGTGTTGTCGGTCAAGGTGAGCGACAAAGGGACGTCGAAGAGTGCCCGGAGCTTGGACTCCATTGCGGGGCAGGTACGAGAAGGTTGACGCATTGCATTTTGTCCCGAGTTTTGTTAGTCCTCTTCATAATTGAAACCGCTGTGTCCCTCAAGGGAAACTTGCCCTTTTCAGAAGAGGTCGTCATTAAATGAAGTGTCGTTTTCACGCAGACCGCGAAGCCTACATCAAGTGCCAGAAGATGGAGGTCGGCTATTGCCGCGAGTGCCTGGAGAACTGCGAGGCATGCACGGACCCCTGCGGATACTGCAAGTTCCGCCCCGAGTGCATCATCTGGGAACTCTGCAAGAAGAGCGAGAAAAAGGCGCGGATGGAGAGAGAAGCCAAAGGGGAAGGGTGATGGTTGAAAACAAAATCAAGGGAGTGCTGTTTGATTTTGACGGGACCCTCACGCTCCCGGGCGCGCTTGATTTCCCGGCCATCAAAAGGGAACTGAACTGCCCGCCGGACATCCCGATCCTGGAGTGGCTCGAAACAGTGCCTGCCGAGGCGAAACCTCCTCTGATGAAGATCCTGGAATCAGCGGAAGAAAAGGCCGCTGAGGGGTCGCTTCCCAATGTCGGCGCCGAGGAGTGTCTCTTGACCCTCAGGGATAAAGGTGTCCTTCTGGGGATTATCACCCGGAACAGCCTGCCATCGGTAAGGCGCGCGATGGAGAGTTTCGAAAGGGTGAGGCTCGAAGATTTCTCAGCGGTCATTACAAGAGAGGACTCCCTCCCAAAACCCCGCCCGGACGGCGTTCACAAGGCCTGTGAGCGGATGGGGGTGGTCGCTTCGGAATTGATGGTGGTTGGAGATTTCCGCTTTGACGTCCTGGCGGGCAAAGCAGCCGGGGCTTGCACGGTTCTCCTTACCAACAGGAGGCCGTCCGTGATGGCACCCGGAGACCCGGAGCCTGACTTCACCGTGTCCTGCCTTGAAGAAATCCTAAAGCTTATGTAGAACGACGGCCGACCAAAGATCGCCGACCGCCGAGAAAAGACAACCAACCGCAGACAGCCGAAAGAAGATTGAAGAGGGCCGACGACCGGCCGCCGAAGAAAGACGACCGTAGTCCGAAGCTTCTGAGGTGAAAGCCAAGAGCCAACACCCCGTGGCCCCATCCGGAAATCTTCGATTTCGGATGGCTGTTAATTCGCTTTCACAAGTAAGGTCTGGCCGGGAAAGATCGTGCTGTGGGGAGTGAGGCCGTTGATCTTAAGGAAGTCCCCCAGTTCCATTTCGTGTTTCTTGGCGATCATAAAAGGAGTCTCACCGCCCCTTACCGTGTAGGTCTTGGTTTGCGGCACAGGGCAGGATGCCCGGCTGGGAGGAATGAGCAAAACCTGGCCCGTGTGCAGGCTCGGCCCCTTGAGGTGGTTGAAAGCCTGGACCTCCTTGGCGGTTGTGTTGTGCTGACTGGCGATCTGCCAGATGGAGTCCCCTTTCTTGACCACGTACTTCACCGGCTTTTCCTCTTTGGCCGCCACAGGCGTGGCGCCCTTGGTTCCCTTGGCCTGGGCGGTCCGTGTTTTTGCGGGTACCTTGATCTTCCAGCCTGCCGCAAGCTTCTCATTTTTTTTGAAGTCATTGGCATCCATGATTGCTTCCGGCGAAGTGCGATACTTCTTGCTGATCGTTGCGATGGTTTCTCCCTTCTTAACCGCGTGAAGGATGTAGCCCGAAGAAGTCACCCCGACAGGAGGGCAGTAGGCGGGAAGCTCGTTCGCCTTGGCGAGAAGAACCTGCCCCTTGCCGACAGGGACTTTGAGGGGATAGGGGCCGTCCGGCGTCGTGTTCATCCTCAACTCCGCATTCAACTCTTCAAGCAAGTCGTCGTCCATCTGAAGGACGCTTGCGAGGGTCTTGAACTGCACCTGCTTGTTAATGATGACTTCTTCCGCCTGAAGCTCTGGATCGAGCGGGGGAAGGGTCATGCCATGGGCTTTGGGGTTGTTGACGATGTGGAGAACCGCGAGCAGCCGAGGGACATAAGCGGCTGTTTCCTGAGGCAGCTTGATATAAAGGTCCCAGAAATTGTCAAGATAGTTGATCTTCTGCGTCTTGATCCGGTTCATCACGGCCCACTCGCCGCAGTTGTAACCGGCCAGAGCGGTGGTCCAGTCGCCGAACATCTGGTGGAGCTCCTTGAGATAGGCAATCGCGGCGGCCGTTGATTTTTCACGGTCCATTCTCTCGTCAATCCATTGGTCTCTTTTCAGACCATACCGGTAGCCGGTGGAGGCGATGAATTGCCAGAGGCCCAGGGCTCTTGCCCGAGAAAGGGCTCTCACCTTGAATCCGCTCTCGATGAGCGGCAGCCAGGTGAGTTCATGAGGCATGCCGGCTTCCCTGAAGGCTCTGACGATGGCGGGGCGGTATTTGCCGGAGCGGCGATAAGCGGCCAGGAAGAAATCCCTCTCCGGCCCCTTGAAGGATTCGATTTCCCTGCGTACGTGATCATTCATGACCAGGGGAATGGAGTTGCGATCGCCCGAAGCGACCGCAAACCGGGAAGCGTTAATCTCCACAATCCGCTTGGAGAGGGTGAACCGCAGCTCTTCCTTTTGCTGGAGGAGATTCGGGTCGTCGTCTGTCTTGACGTTCAGAATGAGGAAGTACGCCGTATCGAGAGCGTCCAGGGCATTGTCCATGTCGCCGCGGTCCCAATAGTCGCTCGCAGCCTGAGCATATTCAAGAGCGGAATCCAGCAAGTCCTGGCTGGTCATGTCGTCGGAGATGAGCGCCTCCTCTTTGGAGACCTTGGCTCCCTCGGGCTTTTCCCTGGTTTCAGAAGGCAGGGCGATTTTCGGGGGAGTTTTCTTTTCAGCGGCCCGATCGTCCTTTTCATGGGGACCTGTGGTGGTGCAACCGGCGGAGACCAGAAGCATAAAAGCCGAAACGAGCATTACAAAGCGGGGAATGGTGCTCATGGCATGCCCTCTTGATGGATCAAACGAAAACAGACATAGTGGATTTTCGGGAAATATAGAGAAAGGATTTGCATTGGTCAATAAAATAAGCTCGTGCATGACGCTCTGAACTTGATTATGCGCTGAGGAGAGAGTATAGTACCCATCCTCGGGCGCTCTTCCGTGGGTAGGAGCGCTGAATTCTTTTCGCCTTATTGACGGAGGCCTATGACAGAGACGGGTCTCATTCTATCCAAGGCCCCTCGCGGCAAGAGGCGCTGCCTTGCCTGCGGGAGCAGCAACATGAAGAGAGGAAGACGGTACTGTTCCCCTGAATGCCGGGATCAGATGCTGTGGGTTCTCTCTTTGTCCAAAGGGCTTCTCGTCGCCTTCAATGCGAGGTATGCGGCGTTCTCTTTTGACCAGAACTTCGTGGTGCTGGACGTGCTGCCGATCTGGTCCCAGGACATCTCCCGCTTTCTATACAGAAGGCCCGGAGGGGAAAAACCGGCCGAAGACTTGAAACACCTGGTGCTGCAATCCGGAAGCGAATGGTATCACCTCGTTCACAACAGAACCTCCAGGAGCGCGGCGTCCCTTGTCCTTCTCAAGAAGAACAACAAGAAAGATCTCAATCCCAGGTCCATCAGGCCGGACAAGAGACTCAAGCCCAGGCTCAGCCGGTTTGAGAGAGAATGCCTCAAGCTGCTCGAAGTTCCCACAGAGGAGCTCTTCTCCGAAAGCAATGTGGCGAAGATTCGATCAGCCTACAAAAGGCTGGCCAAGCTCTATCATCCGGACCTGGGCGGAGACACCGAGAAATTCAAGAAACTGAACGCCGCCCACCAGCAGATGGTTCGCTGGGCGGAAAACCCCCATTTCACGCTCAGGAAAGCGCTGCTGGACTGCTGGTCCTACGATGGCGCGACCAACAAGTGGTCACCACCTCTGTAGGGCAAATCCGAAACTCGAAATTCGAAATCCGAAACAATGGCCGAAATCCAACAGAACGAATTAAGCCCGAAACCAGGATAAATCAGATCGCGACGGCGTTTTCGGAAATCGCCCCTATGTTCTTCACCGCAAAAAAGATACTCAAAAACTGCAGGGTAGAGGCTTCTGCTCCGTGCCGTGTGGATTCGGGCGGAACCTGGGATATCCGGTCCATGGCGCTGCCCATGGAAGCCATGGAACCGGTCACGGTGAATATTGCCCTCCGTCTGAGGACCCGGGTGGAAGTTCTTCCTTTTGAGGAGGGGATGGTCAAGGTTTCTTCGAAGGGATTCCCTGACACGGAAGCCCATAACGTCAAGACCCTTCCCTTTGATTCGAGCTTCGGCCTCTTCTATGCGGCCGTTTCCTATTTCGGGTTTCACGGCCTTGAAGTCCGCATTGCTTCGGATTCGCCTTCAAAGGCGGCCCTGGGAGGCTCCAGCACAGCGCTCGTGGCTCTTGTCAAGGCCCTCTCAAAACTCGCGGTCCTGGCGGGCAAAGCCCCTCTGTCGCAGAGGGACATCCTCCATCTCGCCTACTGTCTGGAGGATTCCGCGAGCTCGGGAAAATGCGGTATCCAGGATCAGGGCGCTGCCGTGTTTGGAGGAGTGAACGTTTGGCTCTGGCGCTTCGGCAACCGGCGCGCCCCGTATGCGCGCACGCTGCTCCTCGACCGAAAGGGACAAAGGGAACTGTCCGACCGGCTGCTCGTGGCCTTCAGCGGCAAAAGCCACGTATCTGCAAGGATCAACAAGGGGTGGCTTGAGGGGTTTGTCTCTGGCAGAACCCGGGCAGGGTGGATCGAAGCGAATCGGATCGTGCGACACCTCGCTCAAGCTCTAGGCGACCGCAAGTGGGATAAGGCCGCCGCTCTCCTCCGGGAAGAGACGTCAATTCGGAGGGAGATCACTCCGGACGCTCTGATCCCCATAACAGACAAGCTGATCCGGCAAGCGGAGCAGGCTGGATGCGGCGCTCGGTTCGCCGGCGCCGGCGCCGGCGGTTCCGTGTGGGCCCTGGGGGAAAAAAGGCGAATCGCTGAACTGAAGCCGATCTGGAACTCCACTCTTGCCCCGATTCGGGGCGCCGGCCTCCTTGACACTACGGTAGACGCAAGAGGCGTTCGATGAGGGTCCGCGGTTCCTGATCGCGCGTCAGGCTGCGCAGGGATCGATCTCTTCCGGTTGCCAGAGCATCCTTCCCTCCATCCCACCCGCTATCACCAGGGTCTGGCCGGTGATATGGCGCGCAAGGGCGTCGGAGGACAGATAAACCACCGCGTTGGCCATGTCGGCAGGCCGGCCGATCTGAGGAAGCGCCATGGTTGCGGTGACTTTGCGGATGAGTCCGGCGTCGCCGAGCTTCGCCGCGCTGCGGGGTACCACGGTCCATCCGGGGCACACGCAATTGATCCGGCCGCCGCAGTAGTCCTTCGTGTGGGGAGCGAGGCGTGACAATTCATTTTTTAGCGTCCGCGTGAGGCCGAAGGCGATCGCCGCCTTTGCCGCAGCATAATCCGCATGGTTCGCTTCGCCGAACACGGCAGCCGTTGAGCCGATCAGAACGGCGTTGCCGCGCTTCTGCTTCTCCACCAGCCGGAAAAACTCACGCACACAGAGAAAAGTCGAGGTCAGCCCCCCGTCCTGCGTCCCCTGCCACTGCTTCAGCGACATCCGGTGGAGCGGCACATCGCGAATCTCCCAGGAGCCGGCATTGGCTACAAGAGTGTCGACGCGGTGAAATCGTTTCAAGGCCATGGCGAACAGATGTTTCACCTGCGATTCTTTGGTCAGGTCCGCGCGGACCAGGAGGGGTTCAACCGCTGCAAATTCCTGCTGCAACTTCCGCGCGCCACCCAGATTGCGGTGATAATGCAGCACGAGTCTGGCGCCCTCGCGGGCGAAAGCCCGCGCGATGGCCGACCCAATACCTCCGGAGGCACCGGTGACGAGGACTACCTTGTCGGTCAGATGGGTGTTCATGTCAGATCAAAACGGCGGCTAATGGCTGGGGTGTTCGTAGACAGGGCCGTAGTTGCCGTCTTCAAAGACAGGGCGGAACTCGCAGAGCAGCGCGTTCGTGGCCTGTTCGACCAGGACCACGTCTCGCTCGCAGACCTGGGTCATGTCCATCTCGTTAACCGCCCGCCTCAATTGCTCAAACTGGGACAGCAGCTTCCCGTTTTCAAAGGAGAATTGAATCCTCTTGTGGACGTCGATGATCGTCCCGATGCACATTTCCACCCTGAGCCGGTATTTGTGCCTCTGTTCCATGCACCGGTAGCCCTACGCTTTTCCCGTCTCCACCATCGTGTCCATGAAGACCTTGTAGAATCGTTCGTTCTCCGAGACCGCCTTCTTGAGGATGAGGTGCAGTTTCTGGAGGTCCTTGGTGTTGATCACCACGTTGGCGCTCATGGCAAAGGCCATCATGTTGTCCATGGTCTTGAACTGGTCCGAGACCAGGGCCAGAAAGATCTTGCGGCGAACCGACATGGACAGCCGGTTCAGGTAATTGACGATGACGCTGTGATCCAGAGGCTGGTTGTCAAACCCGTCGGCGAGAATGATGAGATCAAAATGGTGGAAACGCAATTTCCCGATCGCATCCCGGGTATTGGGCGTGGGAATGCATTTGTATCCGATAAGTTCCAGCCCGGCTCTTAGATGGTTCTCGTTCATGGAGCTGTTGGGCATGATCAGGGCCAGCTTGATGCCCTCTTCAAAAAAGTCGAGAGCCTGATCACTGGTGAAATCTTCGTACCCGTAGGATTCTTCAGGAGGCTTGCGGCCGGCTGCGGGATTCATCATCGTCAGTGGGACCTCTGCGGTCTCACTCGGTTTGGGAGGCTGGCCCGGCGCTTCGGTTCCAAGCACAATCTTGCCCTTGCACTTCGGACAGTTCACCTTGAGGGTCCTGTCTTTGGGAACCTTGTCGTCAGGAATGCTGAACCTGGACTTGCACTGCCCGCAGGTAACCTCCATGGGAATCACTCCTCGTTACATTTTTCCGTACTTCTTGGTGTAGTCCTGATCAATCTTCAGGTCTTCGATGGACGTGGTCTTTTCGCCCCTGGCCGATTTGACCGCGTCAATGGCCCTTCCCACGATCGCCTTGCGGGAGGCATAACTCAGGGCCGTCTCCTCGGTGATAAACCCTTTTTGATAGAGCTCGGTGATGCTCTGGTCAAAGGTCATCATTCCGAAGGGCTGACCCGCTTCGATGATGTCATAAAAGGTTTTGCCTTCCGCTTCCCCGTGCAGGATCGTGTCCTTCACCCTCAGATTCGTGTTCATGATCTCAAAGGCAGCCACACGGCCCCCTCCGATCTTGGGAAGCAGCCGCTGGCAGGCGATCCAGCGGACCGAATCGGCCAGGCGGATGCGGATCTGCTTCTCATCTTCCTGCTCAAACATGCCGACGATTCTGTTAATGGTCTGGCCGGCATCCACCGTGTGGAGCGTGGTGAGCAACAGGTGACCGGTCTCAGCCGCAGAGAGTCCGATTTCCACGGTTTCCCTGTCCCTCATCTCACCGACCAAGATGACCTTGGGAGCCTGGCGCAGAGCAGCGCGCAGGCCGTTGGCAAAGGTGTCGAAATCGATCCCCAGCTCCCTCTGGTTGAAGGTGGCCTTTTTCTGGGCGTGGACATACTCCACCGGATCCTCCAGGGTCACCACGTGGACCGATTTCTTCTCGTTGATCTCGTTGAGCACGGCGGCAAGAGAGGTGGACTTGCCGCTTCCCGTGGCCCCCGTGACCAGGATCATGCCGTTGCGGTCTTCCGCCATTCTCCGGAATGCCGGGGGAAGCATCATCTCATCCACTGTCGGAACCCGGGCGGCCAGCTGCCTCATGACGGTTGAGATGTAGCCCTTTTGAGAAAAGATGTTCACCCTGAACCGGGCTTTCCCTGCCAACTGATAGGACGTGTCGCAGGAGCCCTCGGAGAGGAGAAACCGGGTGAGCCTGCGATCCCCATTGATCAGATTGAGGGCCAAAACTTCCGCCTGAAACGGGGTGATCTTTGGAAAGGGAGGATTGAGCGACACAGGCACCAGT
>Ga0172375_10008495_pt1 | contig 13787 bp, 15 predicted proteins | sample LakKiv1m_FD_114537 | JGI IMG/M metagenome (GOLD analysis project Ga0172375, IMG submission 114537) | Freshwater microbial communities from Kabuno Bay, South-Kivu, Congo - kab_092012_11.1m | ecosystem: Environmental > Aquatic > Freshwater > Lake | place: Democratic Republic of the Congo...
CGCGGTTCAGGTTTTCTTCCTCCGGCAGGTTGTCGGGGATGATCAAGACAGTATCATATCCATAAGATTCGATTTCCTTTTTCATTGACTCGAAATTTTTGCTCCAAATTGAGAGAATTTCTTTTTGGTCGATTTTTATCCCGAGATTATCCTGGTATATTTTTTCAAAAAACTCGATTTCCCTCTGGATATCAATTTTGATTTCCTTTTCCTCTCCCGTTTCCGGATTTTTCCATTTGGTTCTGAGAAACTCGGAAGTTCCCTCTTCTTTTCCGGCCTCCTTTTTTGCGCTTATGCCCAAACCGGCCATCTCTTTCTCGGTCAATGGTCGCACGCTTTCATAAGCGGCTTCTTTCGGTATGGAAAAATATTGTCTTATTTTGGGAAATTCGAATGACATATTTTTTATTTGATCCTTTTCGGATTGAGTTTCTTGAATTTTTCGACGATATCCTTCGCCAGAATTTCCGGGAGTTGCGAAAATGAGGCAATCGGATCAGCCGCGTCGACGCTTGCCGACCATCCGCCGATGCAAAAGCTTCGGACGGCCATTCCCTTGCTTTTCAATTTATCATGCATCGCTTCTGTTTCGTCAAAATCATCCGGTGCGCCGTCGGAAATTTCGGCTGTGTAGTGCAAGGGCAGTTTTTCTTTGGAGATTTTTTTCTTTTTGAGGCCGGCCAGTTCCGCATCAAAATCTTTTTCAATCAACTCAAGTGTTTTGTGCGTCGGCGTCCCGCCTTTGGCCGGCTGATTGAGCGCGGAAAAGAAAGCCCACTGCTCTTTCGGACTCCATTTGTCGGTGAGATGAAGCTTTGCCTCACCCCTGCTTGAGGATAATGTTACCATAATTTTGATTGGCAGTAAATCCAAATTTTGGCTCTCGCGCCGCGAAACAGCGGCGCACTGCATCAAACTGTCCGCGAAAAGCAGACCGACATCCCTTTGCACGTCCACTTTTCTTCTCCCTGTTGCTTTGTCTGGGTCGTTCATCGATCTGGAAAGATCGAAAGAAAAATATATATTGATGCCGCCAAATTCAGTTTCGATTTTTTCCTCTTTTTTCAGTCTTTCGAAGCCAGTCGGGTTGAACTCGCGCGACCTGATGTCGATTCGGGCGCTCACCGGATCTTCGAGGATGTCTCCTTCGTCCATCCGCACCGGCCCGCGATATTCGTCGACTTCGACCGTTCCCTCCGTCACGATTTTTTTCCACTCCGTGATCAGCCGATCGCTCACCGCAACGCCGCGCGAATCCTTGATTTGGCGCACCCGCTCGAGCGTTTTCAAAAATTCTTCGGCTTGCGCCGGCGAACATTCGGCCAGTTCCGCAAATCTTTCTTTTTCAAGATCAGCCGCGCTTGTTTTTCTCTGTTCCCGTTTTTCTTTCTGTCCTCGCATCTCTTCGATTTTCTTTTTCAATTCTTCTTCCGACATCAATTCGTCTTCGTTTTCTCCGAAATCGCCCTCACCGGATGATTCATTTTCCAAGTCTTTCTCTTGTTGTTCTTCATCCAGATTCGGATCGCCTTTTGGCGTCGCGTCGAGTCGCACCGGCCGTCCGCTCGCATCGTCCCAGACTTCGCACCAGCCATGGCCGTTTCCCGAATGCATCACGGCCGCCCCTTCCTTGCTTTTTCCTTTCACGAAATAGCCTCCAACGAATCTTGTTTTGATCCCGGCTTCCGCGAGAGCCCGCGTTGCAAGAGTATTCGCCACAAAACAATCCGCCTTTTTTTGCTCCCAGATTCTTTGAAAAAATTCTTCGGGATTTTGAGTGTAGCGCTGCCAAACCGCCACGCTTTCCGGAGTGCCGCTGGAATAAACGAGATTGGCACGAATATATTTTGCGATCTCGCGCGCCAGTTTCATTGCGAGCAAATTTTCTTTTTTCAGTTCCGCTATTTTTTCCTGAAGCTCTTGAGCAAGCGGCCCGCCGGCGCTTGTGTCAGATTCCGAAAATTTCTTTCCAAATTCGACAGATTGCCGGGGAGCGATGCGCGATTGATATTGAAAAACGCCTTCTCCACCAATTCGAAGCTGCCAATCCCCGTTTTGGTTTCGAAAAATATTGACGCTTTCGCGCGGCGCATCCGTTTCGAAATTCTCTGTGTCAATTGCCCAATCATATGGCAATGGCAAAGACAATATCTGGCCGCCTTGGATTTTCCCCGACAAAATTCTCGTTTCCGGCACATTCAAATTTTCCTGCACTGCATCTTCGATTTCCAAATCGTCTTTTTCCCATTGAAAATTCTTTGGATTAAACCTGTGATACGATGCTTGTTTGAAATATCCGCCAAAAAAGGGCTTGACGGAAAAAATCGCATTCGGCTCGCCTTCTTTTTTTTCCGATTGCGCCTCCATCGACGAACGAGCGTTTTCATCTTTGGGCGGCAGGTTGTTTTCTTTTTTTTCACCGGGTGAATTTTTATCAACGATTGATTCTTTTTCCATTGTCTGCTTTTCCTCTTCCGCAATTTTCTCAAGATCTTTTTCCAAAAGCCAGTCCAGCGCCGGCTTGATCTACGTCTCGAAAATTTTCCTTTTCAAATTCCAGGACGCGTCCGGATTGCCGAGCGTTTCAAAAACATTCAGATACCCGCTTTGAGTTTCAATGTGTTCGAGAGGCGCCAACAAATTGGCGACCCGCAAATCCGCTCCGGAAAAATTCGCCGAAACGTTTTGCGCCAGCGATTCGCCCAGCACATTCAAAAACTGGTCTGAAAGCGCAAGGCCTGTTTCGCTTGGTCGCAACTCGCCACCCTTCATCGCAGATTCAACCACCCGTCTCACTCCGGACGGAACCGTTTTTTTCCACTCCAAATATTCTTCGGCTGTCGCCAAGTCTTTCAACTCAAATGTTGGTTTTTCGCTTTGCGGTATTTTTTCTTTTTCTAGCTTTGAGATATATTTTTTCTTAAAATTACATCTCCTCAACTTTCACAAGGCTCATGTGCTCTTTTTTGACATGCGGACGTCCGGCGACAATCACGACCCGGTCTTTTTTCTTGAGCAGTTTGTTCTTTTTGATCGTTTCCATTGACTTGTCGATGAGCTCATCTAGATCTTTGCAATCCGGCAGAACAAAACTATTGACTCCCCAGACCAACGCCAACTGGTTGTGAGTTTTTTCATTGTTGGTCATCACGAATATTTTTTGCTCCGGCCTGTGCCGCGTGATCATCCGGGCGGTGAATCCGGAAAGGCTGGCCACAACGACCGCCTTTGCTTGGCTATCTTTCAAAAGTTCATGCGCCGCTTGCGCTACAGCCGCTGAAATTGACGAATTCTGATCTCCCAAAAATCCATGGTCAAGATCATCAAAGGGAGACCTCTCGGTTCGACGGATGATCTGGCTCATCGTATCGACCGACTCGACCGGATATTTCCCGCTCGCTGTTTCCCCTGAAAGCATCAGAGCATCCGCGTGGTCAATCACCGCGTTCGAAACATCCGTCACCTCCGCCCGCGTCGGCCGCGGATTGCGAATCATTGAATCAAGCATCTGGGTGGCGACAATCACCGGCTTTCCTGCTTGGACGCATTTGGCGCAAATCTCCTTTTGGAGGATCGGCAGGTCCGCTTGCGGCATCTCAATCCCATGATCGCCCCGCGCGACCATCACTGCATCTGTTGCGGCGAGAATTTTTTTGAAATTTTTGATGGCTTCTTTGCGCTCGATTTTGGCAATCACTTGCGCCAAGCCTGTTTTCTTCCTTGCCCGCCGAAGCCTTGGCGAAGGAGGGTTTGATTTCTTCTTAATTAATTTTTTGAGATATTCAATCTCTTCAGCTGTTCGCACAAAAGACATCGCCACAAAATCAACATTCTGCGCAAGTGCAAAATCGATAACCTCCTTGTCACGCGCAGTGATCGCTCCCAATTTTGAAGAAATACCCGGGATATTCACTCCTTTTCTCGGCAATATCCGGCCGCTATTCGTAACCCTGCACACCAGATGATCTTTTGCCCTCTTCAAAACTTTCAATTTGATCAGTCCGTCTTCAATAAGGATGCTTGATCCGTTTTTCACCATCCTCACGACACCTATCAAATCCAAATTGAGCCTTTTGTGCTTGTTCGCAGCTCTCGATATCGCAAACTTGCTGATGATTTTTTTGAGCGCATTCACTTTCACCGGAATCGGCATCTCCCTCACCTCGATAATGTCATTTTTTGAAACCAATAGCTCCTTTTCATTGCTCACCCTGATTCTCGGACCCTGAAGATCGGCAATTATTCCCACCGGAATCTGCAATCTCTCGCTTATTTTCCTGATGAGCTTGATATTCTTTTTATGCGACGAAAAATCACCATGCGAAAAATTGAGCCGGGCGACATTCATTCCTTTCTTGACCATCTCGGAGAGCGTTTTCTCATTCTCCGAAGCTGGACCGATTGTGCAAACAATCTTCGTTCTTTTCATGAGTTTATTATACACCAAAAACAGACAAACTAAAAAGTCTGTCTGTTTGGAAAAAAATTTGCAAATTTTTTTAGCTGATCAATTTGTATCCGCCAATGAGCGGAAGCTCTTTCATTTCTCCCTTCGCCGCATTGATGATTCCCATGATCGCGACTACGATCAAGAAAATCGTTCCGAGTGGAAGGATAATGAACCAGCCAATGAACGGGATCACTCCGCCAACAATATTCACAATCACCGCGGCCAAAAGAAGGTTCAGCTGTTGATTGGCGTGAAATTTCGCGAAAGGACTGTTTTTCGCGTCAGAAATGAGGGGGATGAAAAACAGGATCGGAATGATATACCCCACGATTCCCATGGCTTTGTTTTTTTCGGCATCGGACGAACTGGCCTTTTCCTCGTGTTTTTGCTCTTCCATATATTCACCTCCAAATCTATATTAATTTTATTATTTGTTTCCTGGATTAATGATACCCAATCCAGGCAAAAAAGACAAACTTGGCGTCACATCTCCAGCTCTCGCAAAATATCCTCCGGAATCGGGTCTCTTTTGGGGCTCACGCCCGGATAGCGCCATGCGCTAATGATGCGCAATTTATGATTTGAAATAGTTTTGAGATTTGGGATTTGTTTGGAAATTGGAAATTGGGATTTGGAAATTGCTCTGCAACGGAGCTGATACATTGTCCAAATCTCCTGGCTCCAAGTTCTCTTCCCATCTTTGGTGCGAAGTGAGGCGGGTTGCATCACGGCGATCGTATTTTTCACAATTCCCTCCTCCGTTCTTTGCGGATTTTTCACCACCCGCAAAATTCTTTGAGCGGTGAGGCCATATTGTTTCATTTTGAACGCGGCGTGCTGCGTCCATTCATATTTTTCCGTATTTTTCGGGATTTTGAATTGCATAAAAAAATTCCCAAGGTGAAGCCCTGAGAAAAGAAAAATCACACATCCATCCCTCTGAGACGTTTCACGCGCTCGGCAATGGGGGGATGGGTTTGGAAAAGTGAAGATATCTTTTTTCCCTTGAAAGGATTGGCGATGAAAAGATGGGCGGTCGCTTCGTTGGCGTGCCGCAATGGCTGAGGATCGGCCGATATTTTTTCGAGCGCGCGAGCAAGGCCTTCAGGGTATCTGGTGAGCAGGGCTCCATCCGCATCAGCCAAATATTCACGCTTCCTTGAGATCGCCAGTTGGATAAGCATCGCCGCAATTGGCGCTAGAATAGAGAGAATGATAGCCGCGATCATCAAGATTAGCCCAAGTTGACCGCCTTCATTGTCATTTGACCTTCTCCCTCCCCCAAAAAAGCTCCACTGGCGAAAAAACCCCGCCAGAAGCGCCACAAAGCCGACCAAGACGACAATGACCGTCGATAGTAGAATATCCCGATTGCCGACGTGCGACAGCTCATGGGCGATCACGCCTTCGAGCTCCGGCTTGTCTAGCTTTTCGATGATCCCCGTTGTGAGGCAAATCACCGCGTGCTCCGGATCGCGTCCGGTCGCGAAAGCATTCGGCGAAGGATCCTGGATGATATATATCTTGGGCACCGGCAGCCCGGCCGTGATGCAAAGATTTTCGACGATATGATATATCTCTTTGGCATTTTCATGATTCACTGCTTTGGCGCCGCTCATCGAAAGAACGATTTTGTCGCTCCACCAATAGGACGCAAAACTCATTCCCACGCTGAAAATCACCGCGATGACCAAAATCGCATAGTTGTTCATCGCTCCCGCGAAGACATATCCGATTCCAATCACAAAAACCAAAAAACCCAGAATATACACCCACGTCAATCTTGTATTTTTGTCTGCCTGATCATAGATGGTAGCCATATAGCAAAACATTCTAGTAATATTACTAGTTTAGAAAGGATTATTTTTCATATTGTGAAAAGATTAAAATTCGACTTTGACCGGTTCCTTTTCTCCCTCTGCTGCTTCGAAAAACTCACGGGCGGAAAATCCCAGCATGCCGGCAAAGATATTGTTTGGAAAGACTTGTATTTTGGTGTTGAAGTCACGGACATTGCCGTTGTAGAATCGGCGCGACGCTTGGATTTTGTCTTCCGTGTCGGTGAGTTCGCGCTGCAGCTCCAAAAAATTTTGATTGGCCTTGAGATCAGGATAGGCTTCCGCTACCGCAAAAAGGCTTTTCAAGGTTTGAGAAAGAGCATTTTCCGCCTGTGCCTTGTCAGCCGCCGATTGCGCGCCCATCGCTCGTGTCCGCGCTTCCGTCACTTTTTCAAAAACCTCCTTTTCGTGCGCCGCGTAGCCCTTCACTGTATTCACCAGGTTCGGAATGAGATCGTATCGCCTTTTGAGCTGAACATCGATATCTGACCAGGCTTCGTCCACCCGGTTTTTGAGCCGGATCAGTCCGTTGTACACCGCCACCGCCCAAATCACAACCACAGCGATTATCCCCAGTAGGATCCACATAATTTTGTCGTTAAGTTAATTAGTGATCAAAACCGCTTTCGCATCCTCCTCCGGCTGAGCGGACGCTTCGTTCGTTGATTTCTCCTTCGCCGCCTGAACTATCACTCTTGAGATGGACAGCGACTCCTTCATTTTGTCTCCCGCACTTGTGAGAACATACCCTCCTCCAGATGTAATACCGGAAAAAACGGCGTTTCTTTCGTCGCTCGCCCCCGCCACTTGTCCCCGCGCCAGCAATCCGCCGGACCAAACAAAATATCCGGACGCCGCCACAAGAAGAAGAATCACCGCAAAACTCAATGCAAAGGCGAACCGCGAAAATAGCGGCGCGTCCATTCTTGCCTCGGCCGCTAAATTGGGAGAAAAGACATCTTCCTTTTTCTTCAATTTTATTTCTTTATAAGGAACCGCATATCTGTTTCTTTCTGCAACGGCAGTATTCCTCAATTTCAACTCATCTTGCAAAATCGGTTGCACCCTTTTCACTGGAACAAAATTCCGGACTGACGCTTTGACCGGACGAAACGGAAGTCCGGGCATTGCAACCTTTCTTTTCTCAACTAGAATATTTTTTCGGATAATTATTTGATCTCTGTTTGCTTCCACTGCGACTGCAACTTTTTCCCGCACTTTAGGAACTGTTTCTTTACGCTCTATGGATGTTACCGGGTGACCGACAAGCACTTTTTCTCTTTCAGGAAAAATAAGTGGAACATTTATTTTGACCTCTTCTTTTTCAACCGCAGACAAGACGGGTACTTCCTCTGCGATTACTTCTGCTGGTAAATTTATTTTTATTCCATCCGTCGCAATTTTTTCTGAAACCGCTATCTGTTTGACTTTTTCAAATCCAATCTCCTGAACTTCCGGAATGCTTTCGATTTTTTTCTTCAACCCATTTTCCAAAAACTCTTCGAACCACGCCCAGGTCGTGTACCAACGCTTCCCGATCCGGATCGATCCGATATCGCCTCGCCTCGCCAAAAGTCCCAGATATTCCTGGGCATACTTTTTTTCCTTGGCGACTTTGGAAAGCAATATGAAATTTTTTTGGATATCCTCCTGCATGCCTTGTATTATACACCAACCGGCAAATTGATGTCTATAGCAAATATCGGATATTGTGCGCAATCTTGAAATAGTGTAAAATAGGCATATGATTGAAATATCAAAATATTATACTTTTCTCCTGCCGATAACCACTTGGATTTTCATCCTACTGATAAAAATCGTTCTCTATTCTATGAAGCACGGCTGGAATCTGCGAAATACGCTTCAGCATGTTGGTCACGGACATATGCCATCAGCTCATACCGGCTTTATCATTTCTCTGGTCACTGCTGTCGGCTATTATCACGGGCTATCATCCAGCGCCTTTGCCGTCGCTTTCGTCTTGGCTATCATCACCATTGACGATGCCGTCAGGCTCCGGATGTATATGGGCGACCAGGGAAGATATTTGAACAAAATCATTGAAAACCTAAACTTGGAAGAAAAATATCCCAAACTGAAAGAGAGAATGGGCCACCGACTTAGAGAAGTTATTGTCGGCGGACTCATCGGCTTTTCCTTCACTCTCGCTCTCGCAAAACTTCTCGGATAACTTTCGGGTCGTTCCAGGGAATCCTTTCATCGCCGATCGCCATCGTATCCTCCGCGCCCATTCCCGTCACCACAACAATATCCCCCGGCTTTGCAATCTGCAAAGCTTTTTTGATGCCCTCGCGACGATCCAGAATTCGCCAAGTATTTTCCTCTTCTTTTTTGTGCTTCGCCACTCCGGCAAAAACATCGTCAATGATCTGCTGTGGATCCTCATGATAGGGCTCTTCGTTTGTCACAATGCAATAGTCCGCGATCCGCGCCACAATCTCACCCATGATCGGCCGCTTTCCCCGATCCCGCTCGCCGCACGAACCAAACACGGCGATGATTCTCATGCCCTCTTTTTTCAGACCTTGCAAGTACGCGTACAATTTTTCAAGCGAGTCTGGCGTTACCGCATAATCGACGATTATTTCCATCCCCTTATCGTTTTCGATCTTTTCCATTCTCCCCGGCACGCCTTTGATCTTTGCCAATGCTTCAGCCACCTTCTCTAGGCTAATTCCTTGCGATAACCCTGCGCACATCGCCGCGAGAGCGTTTTCAATATTGAATTCACCCGGAAGACTCAGCTTGAATCTTTCCCCGTTAACCGAAAATTCAGATCCATTGATCGAAAGTGCTATATCTCGAGCGACTTCCAACTTCAACCCTTGATTAATCACGCAGTTTGGATTTTGCGATTCAAGAAAATAGCCGAACTTGTTCTTGGCAGCATATCGAAGAAATATGTCCGCGAATTCCATATTCAAATTCACAATGGAAACTCCATCCGATTTTTTCGAGACCAGATAAAATAATTTTGATTTCACTTTCGCGTATTCTTCCATCGTTTCATGATAGTCGAGGTGCTCGCGCGTCACATTTGTGATCACAGCCGCATCAAAATCTGCTCCCCAAACCCGATTCTGATCAAGCGAGTGCGAAGAAACTTCAAGAACGGCGTATTCGCATCCGGCCACAACCGCCTCGCGCAAAAATTTTTGGAGCGCCCAACTCGAAAGCGTCGTAAACTTGCTTTTGTTGACCCATTCACGTTCGCCAAGCTTGAAATTGATCGTTGAAGCGATAGCGATCTTGAAACCCGCTTCTTCCAAAATCCGTGCCGTCATTTGGGTCGTCGTCGTTTTTCCATTCGTCCCTGTCACCCCAATAATCTTCAGCTTCCGCGACGGAAAGCCAAAGCAAACATTGGCCGCAACGGCTTGCAGAAGATGATATACGTTCCTGAGAGATTGGGGAATGAGTTTTTTCATTATTCTTATGCTACTCTTTCTTGGTCCTCTTTTCAAGTCCTGTATTCTCTGCTAAGCTAAGAAAAAATTTGCGAAAAGGAGGCATCGACCATGACCCTCGAGATGTTCGGGATCCAACTGGATATCGTGAAAATTCTTATGGGACTGAACGTCCCGTTGTCGGGTGCGATTATCAAAATAAAAAAAATCGGCTACGTCTTTCATCTTTCGGCAAACGCCGCTGATCTTTTGCGGTCAGCCGAAAAGTTTCCTCTGATTGGCGACATTAGCGAAGAATTTGGCTTTTCTTTCTTCTGCCAAGTCGAGAATATGCCTGCCGGACAGATAATGGATCTGATTCATCTTATGAACCGGATCAATGAGCTGCCTGGCATAAGGCTTTACCTAAAAAGGCAACGACTGCTTGAGATCCTTAAGCAACTTGCCGGCCGCCATCAACAATTGGCCGCTTGACCCACAGGGGCGATGTCTCACAACCGAGACTTCGCCCCTCGCATTTTATATGGAGAACAAAACCATCTACATCTTCGGCAACCCTCTTCTTGATTTTGACAATCTACCGATTAAGTTTGCGCCGAAATTGCGAGAGGCGTTTCCCGACATCAATTTCGTCATCGCCGACCCAAATGAAAATCTCAAACCGGTCGACAAAGAATTGATTATTATCGATACGGTTGAAAATATAGAAAAAGTCGTCCTGATCGACGACATTGCAAAACTCGAAACCCAAAAATTATATTCTCTTCACGACTTCGATCTCGCTTTCAATCTAAAATTGCTCCAAAAAATCGGCGAGCTCAAAAAAGTGACAATCATCGGCGTGCCGATGAGGGAGGATGAGGAAAGAACTTTGAAAGAATTGATAAAAATAATGAGAAGTCACAACCACCTCACCCGCAAGAAGTGCGAGGCGCAACTCATGCAGGGGTCGTAGGCGCGGATGAGTTTGGAAACTTCGAAGATTATTTTTTTCTCGAGTTCGGCTTTGTCAATTCCCGTCGCGCAAAAACCACGAACGATCTCTTCGACGTCTTTTTTCATATTCACCAAATTTTGAGCCGTCGGGATGACCAGTTTTAGTTCTTTCACTTTTCCCTCTTCAATTTCAAGAGCATAATACAGTGTCCCCCGCGGCGCTTCGATCGCCCCCGCATTTTTTCCGGAAAGTTTTTCGGGCTTGGCTGGTTCTTCTTTCACGAATTTATTGTTCTTCAAAAGTTCAATCGAATGGTCGACTGAGTGCAAAATTTCGATGGCTTGCGCGAGATTGTTGTCATAGACATTTTCTGATGGAAATTTTGCAATGTATTTCGCCGCATCACGTTTTGTGCTCTCGTGCAGATTATTTTTATTCAGATTCAACCGCGCCAAAGATCCAACCATATACTCTTTCCCTTCAAACTCAAATCCCGTCGCTTGCGAATAGGGAAGCACCACTTTGTGCAGATGATCCCAATAGTCTTTTTCTTCGATCACGTCGCCTCGGCTGTCTTTGATTTTTCCTTCGAGAAAAGAAAAATCATCCGTGACGAGCGCGACGAAATTCGTTTTGCGCTCAAATTTCCAGTCGCAAGCAGCGAAGATGTCAATCAGCTTCAAAACCGTTGGACGGATTTTTTTCAATTGCTCGATGATTCTCGGCACTTTCGCCGCGTCGATCTCATGGCTGAACCCGCCCACCTGCTCAAACGGGGCGTGAACCGCCCGCCCGGCAATCAATTCAGAAAGATTGTTCCCCGCTTCTTTGACGGCCAGTGCGTCGTGGATCAAATTATGTTTCTCTCTCGGTACATCAAGCAGCGAATCGATGCCAAGCATATCCGGCATGGCGAAAAAATACAGATGCAGCGCGTGATCACGAATCATCATTGAGTATACTGTGAGCTTTCGCAAAAGAAGCGTCTGCGGACTGATCTCGATGCCCAGGGTCTTTTCCACGGCTTCGATGCAACCAGTGAGATGCGCAATTGAACAGGTCCCGCAAATGCGCGAAACCAGCTGCGGCACGGCGGCATAGGACTGTCCCTTCACCGCCTGATTGAAAAACCGCAAATTTTCCATGACTTTGAGGTTCACTTCTTCCAACTTTCCGTCTCGAATTTTGATATCAAGATCCGCATGACCCTCAATTTTGGAAAGCTTGCTTATTTCGACGTCGAGATTGCATGAATGCATATTTTTACAGATACTTTTCAAATGTTTCGACGAACTTCTCCTCGTCAATCGGACAGCCGGAAATATTGTCATCCACTTTCACCGCATCTTTCAAAGCCAGAGCTTTGGGCAGAAAATTATATTTTTCGAGATGCCCTTCGATTTCCTTGAGCTGGTTGATATTGAAATTGTTGCGCTGGCCGGACGGAAGCGCTGTCATCGCGCACGTCCCCATCGCAATCAAAATTTTCGTGTTCGCCCGGATTTTTTCGATATCCTCCTTGTCTCTTTCGCTGGTCACCACGCCCTCCACAAGCGCAATATCCAAATCTTTGATTTCCACTTTATCCTTGATTGACAAAAAGTACACCAGCTCCATTTTTTCAAGCCAGGGAATCAATTTTCGGTTGAATATTTCCGTCAGCATAATCGAGCATCCTTCGTCGCAGGTGAGTGAAAATATCCCAACCCGTTTTTTGCTTGCCTCGCCGAAGCTTTGGCGAAGGCGGGTTTTTGTTTCCATTTCTAAAATATTCTTTTTATCTTTTGCAGCGCGCGATACAAGTTGTATTTCCCCGGCTTGAGTATTATATCATAACTTCCAAGAAATTTGACCGGATCAACGTTGGGCACAAATCCTGTTTTGAACTTTGTGATCCCCGGCCACTTATTTTTATCAACTCCCCCGAAGTCATATCGCTCACAACCCGCTTTTTTGGCGTCTTGAATCTGGTGCCATTGCAAGAGATACGGCGCCATCACCTCGCGATGGGCATTCGCCGATGCGCCATGCATATATGTCGCCGTACCCCCAAAAAACAAAACTATATTCGCCGCGATTATTTTTCCTCCATATTCGGCCACGTAGAGTTTCAAAATATCACCTGGAATATTCTCGAACATCTTGCGATAATATCCTCCTGGATGTGGCGTGATTTTATCTCTTTCTGCTGTGATTCCAACCAATCGAATAAAATCGTCGATATATTCTTGATCACGCGAGACAAAAATTTTCACGCCCTTTTTCTCTGCAAGACGGATATTATACCGAGTCTTTTGTTTCATCTCCGCCAAAATTTCCTCCTCGCCTCCGGAAATATCCAGCATCAATATCTCTCTCGGCTGCATATCAACGGATGATTTTTTGATTTTTAATCTGCCAGACAAATTCTTTCTTATTAAATCCAATTCTTCCTCACTATTTGGCTCAATTCTTATCCACCCAGCATTATGTTTTTCGGCCTTTGAAATTAAATCATTTAGAAATTGATTGAAAATTGAAAATTGAAAATTGAAAATTTTAGCTACTGGTCCCCGCGGGATATAGAAATAGTTTCCGACAATCGGCAGCCGGTGAGTGATTATACTTGCATAAATATCATCCCCTGAAATTAAAAACGTTTTTTTTCCCACACTCTCTTGAAACTTCCGCCAATGTTCCGATTGCAAAAAGCCCCCATCGGGGGAATTAGACTGGATGAAATTATTTAGATCTTCGTTCATTATTTTTTTGTCATTTCGACCGATCCCGCCTTGGCGGGAGAGTGGAGAAATCTCGAGATCCCTCGACTTCGCTCGGAATGACAGAGTCATTTTCCCAAACTTTTGAGCGCCGCTCGCACTCTTTCCGAAACATCTTTCACGCTTTCCGGCACCGCTTTCAAGGCTTCGCGCGCTTGCGAAACCGAGTAGCCGAGCGACGCAAGGGCTTCAATTGCCTCCGAATCGGCTCTGGCCGCACCTTGGTCTTCTCCCGGAAGCTCCGCAATCTTGTTTGAAAGCTCGACTGTTAATAAGACATATGCTTTATCTAAGCCAATTTTTGCTGTTTTATCTATGTCGTTAAATGGAGAATTTATTGCGAGATTACCAAATTATAGTATCAATGGAAAGACA
>Ga0172375_10008496_pt1 | contig 13786 bp, 11 predicted proteins | sample LakKiv1m_FD_114537 | JGI IMG/M metagenome (GOLD analysis project Ga0172375, IMG submission 114537) | Freshwater microbial communities from Kabuno Bay, South-Kivu, Congo - kab_092012_11.1m | ecosystem: Environmental > Aquatic > Freshwater > Lake | place: Democratic Republic of the Congo...
AATGGTCATTCCGTTGGGTATTAGTTACGTTTTTATAGAAAGCTCAAAAACCAGGAAAGCGGTTATGGTTTTTCTCGCCTCTGTTATGAGTTTAGCCCTGGTTTTGTCTTTATGCCGGGCAGGAATAATCTGTTTTTCCATAAGCCTGTTGTTGTTTATTTTCCTTTTCAAGCTGAAGAAGCCGCTTAAAAAAGGCTTGATTGCGATACTCGCGTTGGTATTGATGCTGGGTTTATTTCTGGCTGCTATCGGCACAGAGCCTGTAGCTAAGAGGCTGGATACTTTACGCAACCCGCTTAAGGCAATGACCGGGAGGGTGGAAGTATTGCAAAACTCCCCGGCGATTATCGCTGATTTTCCCGTATTTGGGACAGGATTTAATACCTTCGGAGATATTTTTCGTAAATATGAAGTGGTTAAGGCGAATGTTTTGCGTTATGCCCATAACGAGCCCTTGCAGCTTTTAATTGAAACGGGGTTTATAGGGTTCCTGTTGGTGTTTTGTTTTTTGTTATTTTATTTCAGGCATGTTCTAGCGGCATGGCTTAAGCGCAGGCATCCTTATGCGGTTTATATTACTTTGGGCTGCATTATCGGGTTAGTATCGGCAAGCCTGCATAGTTTTTTTGATTTTTTCTTTCATATCCCGGCAGTAGCACTGCTGTTTCTTATTATCCTGGCGCTTATGTTTAGGGTGGTTTATACTAAAGGGAGCCAGAGTATTTTACTGGCGCCTGAAAAGGAATTTACTCTAAGAAGGCCGTTGAATTTTATTTTCATTAGTATTGTTTTATTTTTGTTTCTATCAGTCGAATCGTTGATTTTTAACCGTTATCAGGCGGAAGCAGCTTTTCGTAGGGGTATTGGTATGGAAATCAGCGGGACCGGCATTGAATCGGCTATTAAAATTAATAGGTCATTAAGAGAGGTCAATGAGGCGATTGGGTTAAACCCGCTAAACAGCAGGTATATTGCTTTTAAGGCTGGTTTGCTTTATAGGGCAGCTACAAGAAAGGACGCCAAAGATGTTTTTTCCGGCAGGGTTGATGGTATAGAAGACCCTATGGTCGCCTTATCTCTTGCCGAGAGGCTTTATACGCAGGCAATTAATCTTAATCCCACTAATGCTGATTTTCATTTCGCTTTAAGTAAAATTTACAAAGCCAGAGTCGAAAAAGATTTATCCTTTAAAGAGTTTAAAAATTTTCTGATTCTGAACGAACAGAGAAAATAAATAAAATAAGATGAAAAAAATTATAAAATTATTTATTAGCGAGTACAAAGAGTTTTTTCATTTGCGTAGAATTATCCGTCTAGCTCCAGAGGCATCCTGGGTATTTATGAGCCAGGCAGGGGTTGCTCTTGTAAGTTTTGTCGCCATCAAGCTTCTTACTAACCTTTTAGGTCCGCAAGAATATGGTAGATTGTCTATTGCTCATACTATAATCGTGCTCATTGTGGTAAATTTTTTTACACCCCTTACTCAAGGTTTAATACGCTTTTGGTCAATTAGTAAAGAGCGAGGTATTCTGTCTGTTTTCTACAAGGTTACGAAGTCAATTTCTGATTTTCTTTTCTGGAATGTTCTAATTTTAACTTTGATTCTTGTATTTATTGCGAAACAAATCAGTTCTCTATCCGGGGTTTTACTTGTTGGATTGGCGCTTTTTACAGGCGTTATGAATGGTATCATAAATCTCAAGATAGGCGTATTTACTGCTGCACGCAAAAGAGAAGTAGTTGCATTGTTAAATATTGGAATCGTGTTGTTAAGGCTACTAATAGCAGTACCTTTTGTTGTTTTATTCGCTAAGGATACAAATGTTGCTCTTTTTGGTTACTCTGTTGCATCTGTTTGGGTTTTTCTGATAACAAAATGGTTCTACAAAAGATTAGTAATTGAACAGACTAAGGATCAGCCAAGTTTACCTGGGAGTTTAATTTTAATAAGAAGCTTGAGAAAAGAAATACTTATTTATTCTTGGCCTTTTTTAGCTTGGGGAATGTTTGGTTGGATTTATAGTTCTTGTGATCGGTGGGCGCTAAAGTTTTCTTATGGGAATGAAATGGTTGGGTTATTTTCTGTGATTTCTCAGTTGGCAGTTTATCCTTTAGTATTTAGTTCTGCATTTCTGACTAATTTTCTTACTCCTATAGCATTCCAGCTGCATGCTGATCTTCAAGATAGTCATTCTTTAGCTGCGGCAAATAAAATTTTATTATTAATGATATATACTTATATGGCTTGCTCCGTACTATTAATTTTAATATTTTCCATGTTTCATAATCAGATTGTAGCATCGATTAGCAATATACAATTTACAAGGTTCTCCTATTTATTGCCAAGCTTGACTATTGCTTGGGCACTGTTTTATTTGGGACAAATTTTGATTTCATTCGGTATGCTTATTGGTAAGCCACAGGACTATTTGCTGCCTAAATTGGTAACTTCTGTAATAGCGGCCTTAAGTATTTTTGCTTTAGTGCCTAAATTTGGACCTAATGGAGCTGTGTTAGGTTTATTAATTGCTTCAGCAATATATGCAATTTGGTGTTTACTAATAGTTGCAAAATCCCATAAGTTATTTCCTGGAATAAAAGAAATTAAGGGCGAGGATTTACATGCTTATGAACGTAATAACTTGTTAAATTGAGTCTTGCTGCGGTATACGGCAAGGATATACATGTCTAGATTTATAAAAGTGAACTTTTAATTATGTTTTTATGCTTTAATTCCATTATATTTAGTAATTCTTTAATGTCTGCATAAGATGAAAACTATTTCTGATATTTATATCTTATATCATAATTATTTAGTATTCATTCCTGTTGTGGTAGGGCTCTACTACCTAATTAGAAAGCCGATATATACTTTCTACATTGCTGTTTTTACTTTGCCATTTAAGAGTTTATTTTTTTGGGCTGGAACAACTTTTGAGGCATGGAAAATCTTAAGCTTAGCAGCATTCTTAATGTATGGCCTTCCTTTATTGCTTTCGAAGAAGAGAAATAATTTGCTGTTTCAGTTATTCACACTTTATATTTTATATGTGGTATTGCTAACGATAGCGTTTTTCTTTTTGATTCCCGAAACTTATAAATATACAGTTACCGGTGGATTTTTGAAGAACGAGGGAAGATGGATTTATCAAATATTATTCTTTTTAATTAATGTGAATTTTGTTTTATGGCCGGTGTATGTTATAAAAGATGAAAGCGAATTACATAAGACTTTCCAGGTAATTATTTATTCTATAATAGTATTAAGCATCCTTGGTATACTTCAGGAAGCTTCCATAAAGATGGGCAATTTTGACCCTTTCCCCATACACAGATTGCCAGATTATGAAGTTGGCGTTTTTGATTATGAAGGCGGGATGATAACTGCTGATGGCATGGATGTGATACATCGTATGAATTCTCTTGGGGGAGAGCCCAAGCATTTTGCGGTAACGCTTATTCTAGGCATTGTTATAATTTTGCTTTACGGTCTAAATAGAAAAACAATAGTTAAATACAATTTCGTAGTATTCTTAATGTTTCTAATATGTTTATTTGCGACATACTCCACGACCGGATATATTTGGTTCGGTGTTATGTTGGCGGTTATACTTATGCTCTACAGGGCTAAAGTATTTAAAAGGTTAATTATAATCATTCTAATACTAAGCTGCTTTTTAATTGCCTATTTAATGATAAAAGGTAATCTTCTCCCGTATGTAGATAAAACTCTTGCAAAGATTGGTTTTCAAGATACGGATAAAGCTGTTTTTGATTATCTTAAGGATAATCCAATTTTTGCCCTAACTGGTGTTGGGTTAGGGAATATACATTTCTTCGCTGCCAGCCATTTACCTTTAGGGCATCCTCTTGCAAATACATCATTCAAAGGGGTTACTGGTTTCTTTCTTCTGCTTGGGGATACTGGATTTCTAGGTTTATTAATACTATTTCTATTTTTGAAAGGATTATTGCACTCTTTGCGTAGTCGTATGCCTTTTATAGGCCAAGATGACTTTAGCTTGTGTAGGATTGTTGCTCATTTTAGTATATTAATATCAATTCTATTTTTACTACGTTATTTTGAATTATTTTATCTTGCACTTGGAGTAATGTTTTACCTTCACATAGAATTATCCAACAAGAATAATACTCATCATCGGGAAGTAGAAAACTAAAGTTTATTGTTTAAGAATGAAAATAACTTCAGAAATTTTGGTAAGTTTATTTAGATATTTAGATTCTGTAGAAGCTAAATATTGCGTTATGAATAACTATGAAAATCTTCCTTATGTAATTATTTCGGATGTCGATATAGTTTTAGAAAAAAAATTCTATAATAGTTTAGATTCTATAGTTTCGCAAATCGCGGAAGAGAATAGTGTTGTAATAACCCAAAAGATATGGCATGGCTATAATAAATGTGCGTATATTCTATCCCCTCTTGTTATTGATACGTCTTTTAGAGTCCAACTTGATTTCTTTACAGATTTTAGCGCAAAAGGTTATCCAGGGCTACTTAAAAGTGAAATTATACTAGGTACAAGAAAAAGGTTCTCAAGCTTTTTTATTCCAGATCCTGCTATTGAAGCAATTTTTATTTTTATGCGTCGTATCATAAAAAATGACATGTGCAAAGCGCATGCAGATAAGCTGAAAGTCTTATTGATGCAAAATAAAACCAAAATTGGTGAAATATTGAGAGGTGTATTTGGAGAGGAATTGGGGGCATTGGCACTTTATATTATACAATCAGGGGACATAAAACTTTTTAGTGTAAATTTCGAAGAATATCGTAGATTTTTGAAAAAATGGTCCAACCGAAATATCAGTTTATTCTATCAGATTAAATATGGTTTAGGTCAACTTAAGAGAGTCGTCAGTCGTCTTAGTCATCCTGTAGGGTTTTGTGTTGTTTTGCTTGGGCCTGATGGATGTGGTAAATCTACAGTAGCTAGATTAGTTCTTGAAAGGGTTTCTGGTAGTTTCCACGGGGGAGAAATCAAATACTGGCGGCCGCATTTATTACCGCCTATGGGAAAACTGAAGGTGTGGAATCCATCAGAGGAACCGAAGGCGAATCCTAGACCACACGATCACCCGAAACAGAATTTAGCAAAATCATTATTACGTTTCTTTTATTATTTATTGGATTATTTAATAGGTTATTTTCCTAAAGTATATGTAGCTAAGGTGAAAAAGAGATTAATTATTTTTGATCGGTACTATTATGATTATCTCGTTGACCTAAAAAGGTATCAATTTAATATACCCAACTGGCTCCCTGGAATTTTCTTACCGTTAATTCCTTCCCCTGATTTGACTATTTATCTTGATGTCGATCCAACCGATTTATTGAACCGGAAACAAGAATTATCGATATCTGAATTGGGGAATCAAGTGCAAACCTTCCAAAAGATTGTGCTTAAACTTCCCAACGCTTATGTCGTTAAGGCGAGTAGGCATATAGAAGATGTAGTTAGGGAAATTTCTTATTTATTGCTAAATTTGAAAAGCTTGCAAACAAAAAAAACATTGAAAAATGCAAACTAGTGATTTAACAAAGAACATCTTTTTCATTGGTAATCTTTTTGAAGCAGGGATGCAATCCAATAAAAAGGATGGACTTTATGGTATTGTGCCCTCTCTCAAAAATCCTCGATGGCTGATTCCGCTTAAAAAGAATCTTATTATTTCTTCATTAGCAATGTACCAGCCCAGCCTTTTAAGGGCGAAAGCAATAAAGCAGTTTGCGATTTTATTAGCAAAATTAGGATTATTTAACTTTTTTGTAATAAATAAAGTAAGATTTGAAAAAAACGATTTTCTGGTGAGAAATATTTTTAAGAAAAATAGTCTAGATTATGCGGTTTTTGGTGGAACACCCGGGTATCATTGTAAAACTACGATTCAAGTTATGGCGAAAGATGGATTGATACTTGGCTACATTAAAGTTGCTGATAATGCGGATTTAAATGATCTTTTGGATAATGAAGTAGAAATATTACAGTATCTTTCAAAACTTAATGTAAAAAGCGTATCTTTCCCGAAGGTTATCAAAAAATATAAAATAGAGAATGTTAACATCCTTATTCTCGATACTGAAAGAAGTATTTATTCGAAATTTACTAGCAAGCTCAGTAAAGCCCATATTTGTTCTCTATCAGAGCTTTTTAAGAAGGATTCTAATCTAATAAAGTTTAAAGAGAGTAATTTTTTTAATCAGCTTCCCGGAAAGATTCAATCGATACCAAATAATATTAATAGTTCGTGGAAACAATCTTTTGTAGGGGCTTATAATTATGTAAATGCACATATAGGAGATGAAGTAGTCCCCTTTGGTATTTGCCAAAGGGATTTTACTCCTTGGAATACTTTCTTTACTAATGCTAAATTGTACATTTTTGACTGGGAATATGCTCAAAAAGAATATCCCCCGGCTATTGATTTATTTCATTTTATTGTGCAGGACTGCATTTATGTAAGAAAATTGTCACCTCGAAGAATTTTAGAACGAATCGGGGAGAAGCAAAGCCTTTTTGAAATGTATTTTGAATTATTAAATATAAATCAACAGTTTTTATTCTCTTTGCTTCTTTGCTATCTTATTGATGAGTCCTTATTATTTATTTTGCGTGCTAAAGGAGTTTTGGAAAAGGAAGTTTATAAAGCAGGAGAAATTCGAGTAGCTTTAATTGATTTGGTACTTAAGAAAGCCAAGAAATGAAAAAGCTAAAGATTCTTATTTCCGCTTATGCCTGTGAACCAAAGAAAGGTTCCGAACCCGGTGTTGGTTGGAATTTGGCTAAGCAAGCGTCAAGATTTCATGAAGTATGGGTAATTACAAGGGCAAATAATAAAGAAGCCATAGAAAATGAGCTTATGAGTGAATCGCAGTTGAATCTTAATTTTGTATACGTCGATTTACCAGCTTGGTTAAGTTTTTGGAAAAAAGGGAAAAGGGGTTTATATCTATATTATTCATTATGGCAAATATGGGCTTATCAGAGAGCAAAACATATGCATAGGTATATTCATTTTGACTTAAGTCACCACATCACCTTTGGGTCTTATTCTCTTCCGACCTTTATCCCCTTTTTAAATATTCCGTTTATATGGGGTCCAATCGGGGGAGTTGATACTGTGCCAAGTTCTTTAATTACTTCATTGGGATTTAAAGGCGCGCTATTTGAGTTCATGCGCAATTCTTTACACTATTGTAGATTCAAATTTGACCCGTTTATGTTAGTGACATTACAGCGTAGCGGCCTAATTATATGTAAAACAAAGCAAATGTTTTGTTTTCTAAGAAAGTTTAAGAATAGAGAAAGAATGGCTATTATGCTAGAAACCGGATTATCGTCAGTTCCTTCTACAGAAATTATTGTAAATAAGTCCTGTTCTTTAATATTCTCTGCTGGAAGGCTCATTCCAAGCAAAGGGTTTATTCTTGCTATTGAAGCATTCGAAATAGCCTGTCGCGTTAATGAGCATCTAATCCTAGAAATTGCAGGGGAAGGGTGTGATTTAGAAAGATTGGTAAAATTTGCAGAAGATAAAAGCGTACTTAAAAAAATAAGATTTCTGCACCAGCTTCCACGCAAAGATTTATTTCAAAAAATGAATAATTGTGATATTTTCTTGTTTACGAGTTTAAGGGAGGCCGGATCGTGGGTTATTATGGAGGCGATGGCTTTTGGAAAACCTGTAATTTGTTTTGACTATAGCGGGATGGGTGAGATGGTAACCGAAGATTGTGGTTATAAAATTAAACCTACAACTCGCGAGGAAACAGTTAAAAATTTAGCAAAATCTATATTACAATTGGCTAAAGATCAGAATTTGAGAGAACAGATGGGGAAAGCTGCAAGGAAGCGCGCCTTGGAAGAATTTAATTGGGATAAGAAGGGTGATTATATCAATTCCTTGTATTTGAATTTGGTTAATCAAACAGTTAAAAAAATGAACGATCCCCTTAAAATCCAACAGTGATAATTTAAGTTGGAAAGCAGAAATGTGCGAAAGAATTAAAAAGATAAATAAAATCCTTGTTATTCATAACTTCCATCGCAGTGGCTCTCCTAGCGGCGATGATTTGGTATTTAAAAAAGAAACCGAACTTTTAGAAAAATATGGTCACAAGGTAATCAAATATAACCCGTCAAACGATGAATTTTATAATGGGACTGTTAAGAGAAAAATGTCAATCATTTTACAAATTCCCTGGTCTTTCGTTTCTTATTATAAAATTAAACAGATTTGTAAAACAGAAAATCCAGATATTGCGCATGTGCACAATTTTTTCCCTCTATTATCGCCTTCTATTTACTATGCTTTATATTCAGCAAGGATTCCAATCGTTCAGACTTTGCATGATTATCGAATTTTATGTCCAAACAGCTTCTTTTTAAAGAAGAATAGTATCTGTACGCTTTGTAAAAATGGGGCTTTTTATAATTGTATAAAAAATAAGTGTTTTAATGATTCCAGAATACAATCAATTCCTATTGCATTGATGGACGGATGGCACAACATGATGGCTACTTTTAAAAGAAAAATAGATGCTTATATTTGCCTTACTTCTTTGCAGAAAGAAATATTTGTAGATGCTGGATTCGGGGAAGAAAAAGTGTTCATAAAGCCGAATTTTGTTGAAGATGATTTTTATACGGGGGAATATAGAAATGGAGATTATGTTGTTTTTATCGGTAGGCTTGGAACAGAAAAAGGCCTTGAGACAGTAATTGACGCATGGGGAAGCTTGCCTGATGTGCCGCTCAAAATAGTTGGTGTTGGGCCACAAGAGGATAAATATAAAGATGCAGTAATTTATAAAAATATAAAAAATATAGAATTCTTAGGATTCAGGCCACATCAAGAGTGTATGGAGATTCTTGATGGCGCGCGATTTCTTATTATGCCGTCAATATGGTTGGAAACCTTTGGCCTTTCGATCATAGAAGCATTTTCTCACGCTAAACCAATAATCGCTTCTAATTGTGGTTCAATGACAGAACTAGTAAAAGATAGAGATACAGGGTTGTTTTTCGAACCAAAAAACAGCTGTGACTTAGCAAATAAAGTGAGATGGCTATGGCAAAATAATGAACAGTGTATTCAAATGGCTAAGAATGCACGTAGAGAATATGAAGAGAAATATACGCCAAAAATAAATTATGAGATATTAATGGGGATATACGAAATAGTATTGAAAAAAAGCGAGACTAAATCATGATTTCAGAAATAGTGAAGCTATATTTTAATTTATTATTTTTTCCAAAGTATCCTTTAATGTTTATGATATATTTGAACAATTTCTGTAATTTAAAATGCTCTTTTTGCGAAATAGGACAACGAAATAACACCGGTTGGATTAATAAAGCCAATACCGAACTTTCAAAGGAGCAAATTGAAAAAGTCGTCAACCTGTGTGTAAAAACTGGGAGTAAGCGTATATATATAACTGGTGGAGAGCCATTTTTATCGAAAAGCATTTGGTATCTATTGGAAAAGTGCTGTAAAAACAATATTATCGTTGAGGATATTACCACAAATGGTACGTTTCTTAATGCCTTAGGAACTTACGAAATTGATTTAATAAATAAGAATACTCTAGATATAATTATTTCAATTGATAGCGCTGATGAAATTAAGCATGATATGAGCAGAGGAGTAGCTGGAACTTTTCAGAAGATACGCTCTTTTATGCTTAATGAAGATAAGAGAAGTCTTTATAGGTGTAGTTTTTCTTTTAATGTTGTGGTGCAGAGTAAGAATATAAACGAATTGAAAAATATTATCGATTTGGCTGTTGCCTGGAATATAAAACATATTAATTTTCAACCAATTAGCCCTGCAACTATTTTTGTGGATATGGAAACAATGCAAAATAAAGAAGAACTTGTTCCACAGTTAGAACCAGCTATTTTTAATGAATACATGGACCAACTGATTAAGTATAGTGAAGAAAATAATATTAGCACAGATCTATCGGTATTTAAATTATGGGCACCGTTTTACTTTAACTACTTAAATAAAAACGAGTTATTTTTTGATTTTTTCCCTCCAAAATTTTTATGCTCTAAGGTTTTTAATTATATCCATATCAATTATAACGGTGATTTAATACCTTGCGCGAATTTAAAGCCTATTGCAAATATTGATCACGAGGATTGTTTTGAAAAATGGCAAGAGAATGCGCAAAAACTAAAGATTTTGTTTAATAAGAAGAAATATTTTAACAATTGTCGATATTGTTTTTGTGATTTTCCTACAAGCCTTAGGATATCATTGGTATATTTTCCTATTCAAAATATGAATTTACTTTTTAAATTAGCTAGGTATTATTTGGATCGTGCCAAAGATAAGAGGATCTAATCAATAATTGCTTGAGTCAGAGCATAGATTTTAATACTAATTTGTTAAAATGAAAATAATTTTTATAGGTCCTAGGAATATTCCAGCAGAATATGGCGGAGTAGATACTCATACTGAAAAAATTGGTTTTTATTTAGCTAATAAAGAAGGGCATAGGGTGGTTATTTACGTGCATAAGTCTTATTGTAAACTCCAAGATAACTCATATAAAGGCATGGAAATAAGAAAGATTAATTCTTTTCCCAATAAATATGTAGATACCGAGATATATGGGATATTGGCAACTTTTCAGGCTATGATTGAAGGAGCTGATGTTATACATTATCAAGGAGGTTCTGCACTTTTTGCTTTTATTCCGTATATTTTTGGTTTTAAAATTGTATGCACGGTTCATTCAATTGAATGGCAGAGAGCAAAATGGGGGCCTATAATTAAGCTCTTTTTAAAGCTTATTGAAATGATATCATTTAGGTTTTCACATCGATTTATTGTGATTTCGAAGGTATTAGAAGGTTATTTTAAAAGAAAATATCCAAGAAGTACAAAAATCGTTTATATCCCTAACGGCGCAGATGTTGTGCAATCTTTGCCGCCAGCCGAGATTATAGATTATGGTCTTGATGTTGATAAATATATTCTTTTTGTAGGGAGGATAGTGCCAGAAAAAGGATTGCATTACTTAGTCGATGCTTATAAGCGGCTTAAATGCGATCTTAAACTCGTTATCGCGGGTGATGCGCCGCATTGTGATAGTTATTCTAAGAATTTGAAAAAGGCAGCGGATAGAAACATCATTTTTATGGGATTTATTAAGGGAAACTTATTGCAAGAGTTGTATAGTAATGCCTATATTTATGTGCTCCCATCGGAATTAGAGGGATTGTCGGTCTCTTTACTAGAAGCGATGAGTTTTGGAAAATGCGTTTTAGCCTCTGATATTGCTGAGAATAAGGATGTGATTGGTAAGTACGGCGTCTATTTCAGAAATAAAGACGTGGAGGATTTGGCTAAAAAATTAGATTTTCTTATTAATCATAAAGATCTAGTGAAAATAATTGGCGAAGAAGCGCAAAGCTACGTTAATCAGAATTTTAGTTGGAGCAAAGCTGTTTCTCAGCTTGAAGGGGTATACGAGTCTCTGTGAGTGGAAATTTTTGTTTAACTAGAGGACATTTCAATGCAGGCAAAAGAAATTATCAAACGCATTTTTGATTTAACCTTCGGCTTGCTAGGATTAACACTTACTTTACCTCTATTCTTGTTAATTAGTTTATTAATAATTCTGCAAGATGGCTATCCAGTATTTTATTCTCAAAACAGAACTGGAAAGTTAGGAAAGATTTTCAAAAGTTTTAAGTTTCGTTCGATGGTTCAGGGAGCCGAAGTAAATCTTGTTCCTATCCAGGCTGAGGAAACTGATAAGCGTATTACGAGGAGCGGAAATTGGTTAAGGAAGAGCGCAATGGATGAACTTCCTCAGCTGCTAAACATATTAAAAGGTGATATGAGTTTTGTTGGTCCGAGGACGCTGAGACCGGAGGAGAAAGAGGTGGGTAGTAATAGGGTAGTTAGTGTTTTTGATTATCCTGATTTTCAAGAAAGAAGTAAAGTGCGACCGGGTTTGACCGGGATTGCCCAGATACTCCTGCCGAGGGATGCGCCGCGAGAAGCGAAATTCAAATACGACTTGTGGTACGTTAAACACCAATCATTTTCCTTGGATATTTACCTAATTTTTTTGTCGTTTTTAGTAACTTTTATGAGAAAATGGGAGACAAGGGCGGATAAATTTATGGTTTTAGGTTGTTGGTTAAGAAAACGGGTCGAGAAGGATTTAGTTAATGGATAAATACAGAGAAATTTATTTTCCTGAGACAAGATTTGGTGGGTTTTCCAATATTGATAGTTCAATAATTTTTTATACCAGGATAAACGCGCTACTTACTGCGGATTCTGTTATTCTTGATGTTGGTTGTGGTAGGGGCACGGCAGCGGAAGACAGAGTTCTGTATAGAAAAAGTCTTAGGATTTTAAAAGGTAAATGTAAGAAAATAATAGGAATAGATCTTGATAAGGCGGGGTACTTAAATCCTTGTATAGATGAGTTTCGTTTGATAACTGAAAAGAAATGGCCAGTTGAAAATGAATCAATAGATATCTGTATTTGCGATAATGTTTTGGAGCATGTTGAAAATCCTAATCTTTTTTTCTCCGAGCTTAGCAGGGTTATAAAAAAGGAGGGATTACTTTTTATCAGGACTACAAATTTGTTTAGTAGTTTTGGTTTTTTATCTTTTATCACTCCTTTAGAATTTCACAAGTTTATACTTAGAAATATACTACATTATCAGCGAGAAAGAAATGATGTATTTAAGACTCTCTTTAGATGCAACACTGTTTTCAAAATAGAATATATGTTTAGAAAATATAAATTTAAAGGTTGTATACGGGGTTATCAATCTGAACCAGCTTATTTTGCTTTTTCTCAGTTCTTTTATTTAATAGGATTGATATTTGATTATTTTACACCGAATTTCCTTAAGACAAACATTTTTTGTTTTGCATCAAAGAATTGATCGAATTAAATAAGAGGATGAGTGTTAATTATTAATGGTGCGTAAAGAAAGATGTATCGTTGGCTAGAGCTTTCGGGTGTAGCGCAAATTTTGCTTCCCCGGGACGCGCCCAGGGAGTTAAAATTTAAATACGACCTTTGGTATATAAAACACCGAGGCTTTTGGCTGGATATTTACCTTATTTTGCTCTCTTTTTTGGTGACTTTTAGGGGAAAATGGGAGAGTAGGAAGGATAAGTTCGGGAAGCTATTAAGCGGGCTTAAGTATAATATTGATAAAGAGATAGGATAGAGAGACTATCTTGAAATAAACCATCTTTTGTGGCATTTAGAGATAGGAGATGGTTAAGATGAGAAAATACCTATGGATAATACTATTGATACTTGGTTTGACGGCCTTAAGCACGGGTTGGTCTTTTGCCTCGGAAGAAGAAGATGACGGCTGGTGGAAGCTGCTGACTGAAGGCGGGCTTAAAATTAATAGTAATACCGAAATTACGCTTAAGGGAAATATCGAGCCGCAGGCAATATCCGGCATGCGTGGTTTCAGATTGAGTTTATCCAGCTTCATCATTTCTTTTTAAAGAAAGTATTTAGTTCCACAGGGAAGACTTATTAACGGTTAATTGCACCATGTTAGCTTAAGATTTTTTTAGCTGCAATTAGGCTAAAAAAAGCTTGATATTTTTTGTTTTTGTGAAATAATTAAATAAAGGTAGGCGAGGTAAAATGAGAAGATATATTTGGTTGGTAGTTTTGGTGTTAGGTTTCGCGGGGCTGTGGGGAGCTCTTTCCTTCAGTGCAAGGGAGAGTAGTGCTGAACATAGCAAGGAA
>Ga0172375_10008497_pt1 | contig 13785 bp, 7 predicted proteins | sample LakKiv1m_FD_114537 | JGI IMG/M metagenome (GOLD analysis project Ga0172375, IMG submission 114537) | Freshwater microbial communities from Kabuno Bay, South-Kivu, Congo - kab_092012_11.1m | ecosystem: Environmental > Aquatic > Freshwater > Lake | place: Democratic Republic of the Congo...
ACCTCGGAAAGGAAGGGCCGGAACGGCCGGCGGCAAAGGCAAGGCAAAATCGGCCGTTTCGGCGTGGGAGGAAATGAGAGGATATGGGACTGATTTTCCGGGGGCAGGCGCACCCGAGCCCACCGGCGCCAGATTGAAGGGGAGATAGCCCACATCGCCTCCATCAACCGCCGGAAGGCCAAGACCCAGGTATTCGTTGGCAGTGTTCAACGGCACCCCCATCTGCCAGAGCTTTTGGGCGCATTCCACCAGTTCCTTGCGGTCTTCCTGCAGGGCGGAGATGTTGCTATAGTCGAACTCGGCCCAGATGCGGCCCCCATCGATGTGCCGGCACAGCTGGTTCCAGAGGACAAACTCAAACAGGGCCATCTTGGGGAGCAGGGTGTTTTCCCAGAAGAGCTTGCGCTGGGTTTTGGAGGTGGCGAAATTGACGTCATCATAGAGGCCCAGCTCCGGCTTGGGCACCTTGAAGGCCGCCATGATCTCTTCCCGGTTCCACTTGCGTTGCTCCAGGAAGTCCATGTCCTTCTGGGAAAGTCCCGTCTGTTTGTAACTGAGGCCGCCTTCCAGCAAGGCGATGGCATGGGCTTTGGAGGCTCCGCCGTGACGGTCCTGCCACTGGGCTCGGACGCGTTGATACTCCTCGTCGCTGAGGTTCCCGGAGGTCTCCAGCACCCCGCCCGGCTGGGCGGAGTTCTTGAAGAACGCGGCGTTGTAACGGCCGGCCCACCAATCCTGCTCTACTCCCGACTTGGCCGCCTGCAGCGGGGCCAGGCCCCGGTAATCGTGGTAGGGGTTGAAGTAGCGGAAGAAGACCACTTCGTGGGGCTGGAGCGGAATTTTCTTGACACCCTTGCCGTAGACCCAGCCCGAGATCAAGCCGGTTTTGGCGTCCACCACTTCCTTAAACCTCCCTGGATGGCAAACCCAAATCTCCTGGGGGATTTCCCGTTCGCTTTGCCGTTCCATGATAAAAAAAGCCTCACCGGTCAATCCCAGATAGATGAAAGAAGCCTCCAGGAGTTGACTCCCGGACATCATGGGGTTGGGCGCCTCGAACAGGTTCACCAGGGGGTGCGACTCCACGATCTTGGGGTCTTTGCGGGTCCCGGTCATGAAGAGCAAGGGCACGCTGCTGAGGCTCTGGGCAATGGCGTTGATGCAGGCATAGACCCAGACGTGCTCCCGGTAAGGCTGCCTCAGTTCCCCTCCTGACAACTGGGTGAGCATGTGGGGGGAAAGGAAAAACAGCCGTGTAGCCTCCGGGAAATAGGGAGTCTCCCTCTTGGCCGCTGAACCGGCAGTGCCGGCCCATAATGCCGCTAACCCCCTTCTTATCAGCCCCAGCAAACCCCATCCCTTGCGCCGCCAAATTTATTGACAACATTATCTTGTGCCTTAGGGGAGTTACGCAATTCCGCTAATTAGCCGTATTTTGGGAGTATTTGGGGATTGTATGGTTTAATTGCTCCAAACAACATAAGCCGGGGCTAACGTCCCGGGGCGGAAGGTCACATCGTTGTCTCGGGTTTGATTTTAGTGGGGAGGCGTCGTTAATCACGATGGTGTTAAACCAAAATTCGAAGCTTTCATCGGTGCTTTATGGCATTTTTGGACCTGTTTTGGCACAGGGCAAAAAATTGACATGGCTTACCAAGACTTGAGGGTCTCTTCTCCGGTTTTTCGTAGCAAGGATAGACAGGCTGAGATTGGCTTTCAAAACGAAGGATAGGAACGAAGGATAGGTAAGAAGGAGGCAGGTTCGCGGCGTGGCAAGACCTGGGCGACCCCAGGGGAACTGTGAATTATTGAGGGTTTGCAGGATTTTTAACTTTTTGAGCCCGACACTTATGGCCGGCTTTGACTGAACAAAAAAAGAGCCGGGATCTCTGGGGAGAGGTTCCGGCATGATTTGCACCATTGTCCCGGAAGCTTTGTTATGTTGACTCAGGGAGAGAGTCAGCCAGTCGAGTCGACGGGCAGGAGGCGGGGGCCTCACCAGGTGGAGGCCCAAACACCCCACAACCTCTCTGGGGCGCCTGAGACAGGCCTGGGTGAACGCGAAGAGCATCTCTTGCCTTGGCACAGGTGCGCTTTCCCCATACCGAGATTTGTTGACTATGAGGCCCAGTTGGGAATATAGGTATAAATGTAGGATATTCAGGTTGCTGACCGGAAACTTTTGTGGAAGGGCATAACCGGGTAAAGGGGACAATGGCATGAAAAACGTCGAGATTGCCGTGGAGGGGAACATCCTCATCATCAAGGTGGACCTGACCAAGGAGTTCGGCCCATCGTCTTCAAAGAAGAGCATCATCATCGCTTCCACCGAGGGCAATGTCTCTGTCCCGGACCGGCAGGAGAAGGTGGGGTTGAACGTTTACCGCACGAAGTGAGCAGAGGTTTGGGTATGAGCCGCACCCTCATCTATGGGCCGGGTTTTTGCTGCGGTGGTCAAGTCTGCCTGATCTCCGCCACCGTGACCGGGAAGATCGATGTGAGGGATGTAAGGGAGGAGGTCCCGTGAGCGACATCAAGCTGTTCCAGATCAACGGCCCAGAGGTGCGGGAATTGGCGGGCCAGTCGGTGGCCGTAGAGAAGTCCCTGCAGACGCTCACTGAAAAACATCTGGATGCCTTTTTCGGGGTGCGCTTTCTGGCCACGGAGTACTCCACCGGCAAAACGCACGGGGGCCGCATTGATACCCTGGGACTTGATGAAAACGGCTGTCCGGTCATCATCGAATACAAGCGGGCCCTGAACGAGAATGTGATTAACCAGGGGCTTTTTTATCTTGACTGGCTCATGGACCATAAAGGCGAGTTCACCTTATTAGTCCTCAAGCGGTTGGGCCAGGAGGCCTCCGACGGCATCGAGTGGTCCAGCCCCCGCCTGATGTGCATCGCCGGGGACTTCACCCGCTATGATGAGCATGCCGTTCAACAGATCAACCGGAACATCGAATTAATCCGCTATCGTCGCTACGGCGACTCCCTCCTGCTGTTCGAGTTGATCAACGCCACCACCGCTCAAATCGCCGACACAGGCGAATCCCCCCAGGAAAAGGGTCCCAAGGTGTACAAGACGGTCAGCGAATACCTGGCCCAGGCCAAGGACGACCTTAGGGACCGCTTCGAGGCTCTCAAGGCCTTCCTTCTGGCCCTGGGCGACGATGTGCAGATGAAAACCCTGAAATTTTATTTCGCCTTCAAGCGCATCAAGAACTTCGCCTGCGTGGAAATTCGTCCCCAGACGGGAACCTTGCTCGCCTATGTCAAAGTGAACCCGGACACCGTGCCATCGGCAGAGGGGTTTCTGCGGGATGTGCGCTACATCGGCCATTTCGGGACCGGGGATTTGGAAATCACCATCGATTCAGACGAGGCTTTGGAGAGAGCGAAACCCTTTTTAGTGCAGAGCTACGAGGCCAGTTAAGCGGACATTTCCGACAATATGATCGTGGAGGAGAGATCGGATGCCTGAGCCAACCCCTTTGGGAGCCGATATTATGGCCGGGAGGAGTCCCAGGCTGAACGGCGCTGGCCTGGCAGCGCTGCTGGGCATCCTAAAAAAGAACTTCACTCTACCATCGCCTTTAAGAGCGCATCTCGCATATCGGAGTAGAACTGGATGTCCACCTTTGTGGCCATATCATCGGAGAGATCATAGAGCTGCTTCCGGGCGTTTACCGGCATCAGTAAGGAAGTTGCCCCTTTCACTATTGCAATCTCGGCAATGCTCACCGCATTGTAGACTGGCTCGATTGAGCCACCCAGGTTTACTCCCCCAGCTATGATCAGCCCTCCCCTGATATGCTTTTGGAGGAGCGCACTGCATAGTGCTATCAATACCGCTACCCCTATCTGACTGCCACTCTTTGAGGTATCAAACGAACGCAGCTGTAACGTAAACTCATGGGATCGTGGGTCACGATCTCCCACCAAATCTCGGGAACGGGCGTAAAGATTTTGTTCTGCACAGCGCACGCTTTCGATGAATGCCGGGGGGGCCGGTTTGTTCAGAATCTTAACGCCGCTTCCCGGTCCTTCATTGGTCTCGACCCTAAACAGACCCGGGTGCTCATCCATGCCGCCCGGACTGATGGTCCACACCTGGCCGGGCGGCAGAGGATCGGTTCCGATACTATCTTCGCTCTGTAATTCAGGAGTGACGACAAACTTTTCCACCCCTTCCGGTCCCAGGACATAGCTGAAATGTGTATTGCGAAATTCAGCCGCCCCGATCCGCTTTTGCTGTTCCTTTACTCGCCGGCGCATTTCCATCGCCAGCCGCACTGCCCACTCCAGCTCTTCATCTGGAACTGGTGTGTCAGGGGCGGGATATAGTAATTTCAGGAATCCGCTGATCGTTTTATTGACAGCGGTAGCATCTCGTCCGCTAAGAGCACCGCCAAAAAAGACTCGCCCCTGCAAAGTCGAAATTCGACTTTGCCAGCGGAGTTGATTCAAGCATTCAGAGAGAAAATCGCTCACCAAGCCAAAGTGGTTGGTGAGCAGGTCCCGACTCATCTTGGGAACATCCCAGCCAGGAATATATGACTGGATGCGGTCCATGAAGGCGGTGTCGTTGCGCATTTCAGGTGGCAACGGCCCGAAAAGATGCCCGATCCGTTGTTGATGCTCCACGTCCACATCAAAGTTTCCCAGGAACACGAGGCTACCGTCAGCTCGGATGCTTTCCTTTCCACGGCTGAACTCCCCCGATTCCATATACCCCTTCATGATATTAACACCGTCCTTCTGGTCGAAGGTGATTCCAGAAATCTCGTCAAAACAGACGACATCATACTGGCAGACCAAACCTCGCTGTCCGTTGGCCATGTTGACGAACATCCGGGCCACGGTGGCCTTGCCCCCCGAGATGAGATGCGAGTAAGGTGAGATTTGTTGAAAGAGATGGCTTTTACCGGTGCCCCGGGGTCCCAGCTCCACTGCGTTATAGTTGCGCTCCACAAAGGGGACCATGCGCAAGAGCATCACGTTTTGAGTGCGTTCGCTGAGAAGGTGTGGTTCCAAGCCCATACTCCGCAGTAAAAAGTGTTTCCACTCCTCCGTAGTGAACATTTCTCGTCCACGAGCCAGGGCTTCCAAGACATCACGCTTTGAAAGCTGGATGGCCCGAAGGCTTTCTATTCCAAAGGGCCGGCCGCCCTTTTCCTGGGCAATGGCTCCGTCATAGTGCAACTCTACCTCGGCATAAAACCCGCCGGTAAGCATGCGCTCGTTCTCACGAACCAGACTATCGCTGATGCGCACATCTTTGAGTTGCAAGCTGGGCAGCGTCGCCAGGTAGGAGTCAGTTTTGGCGTCCAGGCGAGCTGTGATGAGGTCGATGATCTTGACCGACCCATGGTCTCGGGCACGAGACTTAAAAAGCTCTTCCTCGCCGGCCCGCACTGCCCGGTTGGAGAGCTGGCGCTCGACAATCTCCAAGCCCTCTTCAATTTCCTTGGGGTCCGTGCTGGCGCAATAGCGCCCCAACAAAAACTCCACGACATAGGTGGGCACGGGGTATTGTTTGCTGAAGGTGCGGACCAGGTCTTTGCGCACCAGGTAGCCTTCAAAGGCTTTGGCTCCGATTTTGTCCAGGGTATCAAGTTCCATGGTTACTCACCACCAACCGTTGTGGGTATTTTTGTGATGATGACTCCTTGCGGGTCGATGACCACCAAGGCGGCGGCGCTCCCCACAAAACTGTCATCTTCCACCGGCAGGGATGCCTTGCCCTCGGCGTCCACCTCTTTGCCTCCCTTGGCCAGGGAACTTGCGGGATCAGCGGCTTTGGTCCGCAAATCGACCCGGAGCCCGGGAGCGCTTTTATCCAGAGTCACCCGGCACCGCAAGCCGATCCATTTCACTTCCGTAATGGCCACAGCAAAGGCTTTCAGGGTTTGCGTAACTTGCATGACTGGAGTGACACATTCCTGCAAACTTAGGCCCCCATGGGCATATTCCATCCCTGCCTGGTAACAGCTAACGCCAGGGGCCAATGCAACGCTTACCTCGCTGGCCCAGCGCCAGGGTAGCAGCAAACCGCTTGGCTTGGCCTCTGGCTTGAGCATGGCGCAGCGTCCCCAGCGGGTTTCGGTGAGATAGCCCGGAAGATCATGCTTCGGTAAGCCGCCGGGCAAGAGCAGCCAGCCATGGTCGGTAACGACCTTCACCTGTCCCCAGCCGCTCTGCAACAAGTCGGCTATACGTTCCACCAGAATGCGTATCTCCTCTTCAATGCGCCAGGCCAGCTTCCATCCCTGGTCGTGGCCGCTGCTGTCCAGATCGCCGTGTTCGCTCCAGGCCCTCCCGGTGGCATCGCCGGTAGCCTCTTTGCCCAGAACCTGATAGCCAGCCTCTTCCAGAAGTTTTTTAAAGCGAGCTGGAGTAAGGCCCTTTCCGGTAGCTTGCTCAGAAGGTTGAAAAAAGGCATCGCCACTTTGTCCTGCCAATGTGCCGGTTACCGGTGATACTGCCGGCTTGGAGGTTGCCGTCACCGTGGGCAGGGATGCCCACCGGTAAGATGTGTCTACCTGCAACCCCTTTTGGGCCAGGGCGGTTTGCAACCGCTGGGCCACATCATAGCGGAGTCCATCGGCGAACAACAGACATTCGCCCTCTTGAGCTTTTGGCTGCTTGAGATGTTCCCCAGCGTGGCCGGGATAGGAGTGATCTTGCACCAACTGCTGCAGTTTCTCCGCAGCAGCCTGCACCCAAGGGAGGTAAATGGCTCTGACGGCTGCCTTGACCGCCGCCACATCCTCTGTGCGCTCTATACAAGCCAGCGCCTGCAAGAGCGCCGCATCAGCCTGCCAACCTTGACTTGCATACCAGGCCGCCAATTCTTCCGGGGTGGCGCCGCCCAGGGGCTTCTTTGTCAACTCAGCGAGGGCCTTGATATGTTCCAGGGCTCGGGCCAGGGGGGCCTGTCCCAGCTCTGCCCAGACCCATTGCCTTCTGTCACCGTGGCTTTTCTCCAGTTCCGAGAGCTTTTGGGCCACTTCATAGGGGACCCGATCCTCCATGGCCCTCAGATTTTGACGCAAGGCCATTTCTTGCTCTTCATTTTCTTGGGGCCAGGAGGACCTATCCTCAAACAGCTGTTTGGCTGCTGGCTTTGCCCGCCGCAGCAGCTCAGGGAGGTAAGAATATAATCGGGGAGATTCGGCAAAGCGCTCCCAGACCTTGCCCCAGGTTCCCTCTTTCCTCCCCAGGAGTTCGGCGCCTGTCAGTTCTCCATCCTGCTGGGGATCGAAGCCATACTCCTTCCGGCATACGGCCCGGAAGGCGTCCCAAGCATTGTCATCCCACTGTTGGCGAGTCCCGACTGGATCATTGAGCCACCGCAGCAGGTCCCGCACCGGGTCCGGAGTTAGGAGCAAATCAAAGTCGGCTGCCTCCAGTCTGCGTCCCTGGAGATTTGCGATAGGCGTATTCATCAACGGTAAAAGGGCCCGGCCGATGGCTTCCCGGGTGGCGTCATCCTGAGCTACATCCAGACCCAGGCCGCCTTCCTGGGACTTCAGAAAGGCCAGCACCGACCAATCCCGGCCATTGACATGGCTCCAGAACACCCCTCGATATTGTAATTCCGCCAGGGGTTGCAGCGGCTTGGGACAACTCTCCACCGCCCGCAGCTCCTGTCGGCTTACCCCGGGGAGATAGAGTATGGGGATCGCTTCCGTTGGCCAGTCCGCCTCTGGCAGCGTGCGGGCCAGCATACACTTCAGCCAAATGGCCGGCCCGGTCCGGGTTGGGGGGTCATACGGTCCCAGGGTCAACAACTGGGGCAGGACGGTCCGGAGCATGGGCGCCAGGAGTGCCCACCCTCGGTCTTTGTCCGTCCAGACGATGGTGGCCGGGGCCACCATGACATTCTGATTAAAGCTGCCGGCCTGCTCCAGGGAGGCCAGGAGGGCGTCCAGAACAGTGCCGCTTGGGGAAACAGCGAGAGACCCAGGCATTAGGTCCCCCCAGGAGCGGTGCGGGCCTGGCGCTTCTCTTCCAGGGTAAGATGATGGTCATTGATGCGGTCACCCTCATGGCCGCCATACTGCGGGCCAAGGTGATACCAGGGGGCGCTCGCCACGTCCTTGCCCCGGTCCTTGTTCCAGTTGATCTTGGGCTGCTGACGCAAAATACCGGCGGTCATGAAGGGCCGGATATTGAGGCGCACTCCATCGTTGAGGTCCGGCTCCCAGCCCAGGGGCTGCTGTTCCAGGGGCTTCCAGCGGATAAAGATGTCGTAAGGGTCTTCCCCCGCCAGGATGTGCTTGAGTTTGTCCTGCAGGGCTTGGGCCGCCGCCCGGCGCTCCTCCGCCCCGGCTTCCTGCCGCTTCACGCCGTCCTGCTGGCGTTGGAGCCAGTCGCCCAGGTAGGTGTAAGTCAGGGTCTCGAGGGTTTTGCGGTCCAGTTTGTGGTAGTTTACCAAGGCGGCAAAGCCGTCTTTCCTGCCGTCCCAGATGTGCCAGATAAAGGGCCGTTGGTGGAAAATCTGGCAATGTTCCTTAAAGAATCCGTCCCGCATCCAGGCTTCCAGGTTCTTGCCAGCGTAGCCCACAGCGGCCAGGAGTTCCGTCAACCGGACCGCCGACCACTCCGGGCCATAGGCTGCCGCCAGGACCTCCAGGAGGCGCTCTGCCGCCGGCCGCTCCCCCCTCACCGGGGGCAGACAGACGATGCCGTCCTCATCGGCCAAGGGCAGTAAATCGGAGGCCTTTTGCACCCAGGCCCTGGCCTCGCCGGACAATTCCATCTCCGAGTTCAGCTCCGCCGGCCAGCGATACTCCAGGAGCCGGGCCACGGCCACCTGTAGAGGCTGATCGCTTAGAACCGGGTGGCCGTGGAATATCCATTGGGTCGGATCATCTGAATAAGGTTTGGGTAGACCGTGGGGATATTTCTCTTGGGCGACTTTGGTCCAATGCTTGAGGTCAAAGGGAATTTGTGCCATAGAAGCGTTTTTTGCTGCAATAGATTGGTCGATTTTCCTAACTGCAATAGCGTAATCGTTTGATGAGCAAAAAGCCCAAATAGCAGTGGCATTCTCTTCTTTGCGTGGAATAATGATTGAAACATTGCTGTCATACGGTGTTCCGAAAAATATTGAACTTGGCAATTGTCCCATCTGGCTAACAGAAGCCCCACGTTTGCCCCATGCTGTAAGACCTTGGCGTCTGGCATGGTGCATGCCATCATTTCGCCAATCGATAACATCTGATATGCCACCGAAAAGGCAAGTGGATTTAACCGTTCCTTGAAATGGAAGCCAGCTATTGTAAAATAGATTTACCTCCCAAAAATTATACCTATACCGTCCATCATCTCCTGTTTTTATTCCTTGGTAAGAAAATGCATAATTGGCAAGAATCGCACCGGTGGCGATGTTTTCTAAAATTACTTTTGAGTCAGGATTATTCAACTGCTTGTGCTGTTCCACTCGATTGATTTCAGTTGTTGTAAGCTCGATACCTTTTTCAAAGGGGGTATTAAAAGTTGAAACATCAAGGCCACAAATCAAGTTACTGCCGTTAGTAGCAGATAGTATATTTGCTTTATAGGGTTTTCCACGGCTCAGTGTGATTAGCTGGATATTAAAGTCCCACATTGGCGTCTGAAATGACTTTGGCCCTAAGCGGGCTATAATATGCCAAGTATTATTCCGCAGGATTTTTTCCCGAAACTTCTTATAGCTCGTTAAGAAAAGCCAATTTTGGGGCATGACGATGCTACAGGTCCCCTGCTGAATGCAGAACTCCAAGCAGCGGTCTAGGAATACGGTGGCGACATCATTTTTCGATTCTGGATACTGTCGATCACAAAAATTCCGAAGCTTATCGCTTTGTTTGCTCCGGGATAGGTAAGGCACGTTGGTCGTGACCAGATGGTACTTACCGGCCAGCAGCTGCGCCGCCTTAGCCATCCCCTGGGCCGCAATGCCCACCTCCATGGCCACGCAATCCTTTTTGACCTCCTCCCGATCCAGGGCCGCCGTTAAAAGCGGGCGCAATTCCGACCACTCCGCCCGAAACAGGTCCACGGATACCCCCTGCTTTGGGTTGATCAAACTCCCCAGGATGGTAGCGTCCTTGAACAGCTCATGGAGTTGCCCCAAACCTTTCCGGAGGGACTCATCTCCCCCGGCCAGCTTTAGCCATTCCTCTTGCCTGGCCCCCACTGCCAGCCCGGAGCAGGCGAGGTTCAGTGGTGGCAGTTCCCGGTAGCCACCGGCCCCCGGATAAGTCCAGGCGGCCATCGCCAGGGCAAAGGCGGCGATCTGGGTGCAGCGTTCTTCTATCTCCAGGCCGTGCAGGTTGTCTCGCAGCACGACGTGGCCGGCTTCAGCGGGATCAAGCCCCTCTTCCTGCATCCGGAAGCGCACCATGATCTGGAAGGCTTCCACCAGGAAATGCCCCGAGCCGCAGCAAGGGTCCAGAATTTTCAGTTCTCGGGCCATCTGTGGCCAGCCCTCGAATTTCCCAGCTGCCAGTGTGCCGTCCTCTAAAAAGCGCAGATACAGCATCTCCAATGGCAGCGGCTCTCCGGGATGCCGGCCTGCCCACCAGGCCCCCAGGGTGTTGTGCAGCAGGAACTGCACCATGTAAGGCTCGGTGAAGAGCTGGGTGACTGCCGGCAGCTCCTCGGCGCCGATCTTCTTCTCGGATTTGTTGATCTCTTCCTTGCGCTGGCTCTGCCAGAACTGGTAGACCCAGCCCAGGCTGTCGCTGGCAGTAAAGACCTCTGTCGGCAGTGCGGCCAAGAGGCGTTCCAGCTCTTGCTGGTGCTCCGGGGCCAAGGCGAGCTGCAATCCCGGGTGGTCGGGCCGGAAAATCTGCGGCAGCATGCGGGCGGCGTAGCGCCCGGCCAGCTCCCAGGCGTTGACGGCGCCTTCCTCCGGGGCCAGCTCGGCGCATTCCTCCAGGGTGACGGCCACCCCCAGGTGGGGGTGCATGAGCAGGTGGTTCTCGACCAGGAAGCGGGCAAAGAGCATGCGGTGCCAGTGCTCGTAGGCGCACTCGGCCACCAGGTGTTGGATGTCGTGTTCCCCGGTTTTGGGGTTGCGGTGGTCTCCCAGTTGGCGGCCGTGCGCCCGCAGGCGGTTACGTAGCTCTCGCTCTTCGGGGGATAAATGGGCAAAAGGCTCCCGGTGGGGCACAGCCAAGGCTTCCAGAGCTGATTTAGCGCCGGCCTCGGCCCGCTCCCGGGCCTCCTTCACCGTCTTTTCCAGCATGCTCCGCAAGGGTTTACTCAGAGTCGCCATATCTACCCCACCCTTAAACCACCACCGGGCCGTTCTTGAGCTGCTCCAAGACCATTTCCTCCACCTGGCTGAGCCACTTCCGGGCCTCGGCTTCGTCACGGATCGTGCCGGAAGGCAGGGTTACTCGCACAGCCTTGGGCTCCAGGAGTTTGGCAGAAGCCAACCGAGCCTGGGCAAATTTATTGGGCAAGGCCTCCCGCCGGTCTTTCCAGGTGGCCAGAGGCATAGCCGTGAGCGACTGCAAGACCTCCACTTCCGTCCCGGTGGTAATCTGCGGCACCCCGGTCAACCCCTGGATTGTGAGAATATCCTCTCGTTGCGCCGGGGTCAGCTTTTGCCAGCTGGAATCGCTGTTCAGGGCTGCCGCTTCCGCTTCATAAACTTGCTGGAAGTCGGCCCGGGCCTGAACCAGGGCCTTCCGCAGCTCCTGCGTGAGCCGGTCACAAAACTCTGGCACCGGGTCAGGGGTATCCAAAAGCATACGGCCATTGGTGATGGCCTGAGCCTGGGCTTGGCATTCAGAGTGCCCGGGCAGCCCCCCTGCCAGCCCCAGGAGAGTCTTTAAAGTTTGCCACTGCTCCAGGCGTGTTTTGAGTGTAGCGGCAGTTTGAGGCCACTCTTTAATCTGCGCCGCCAGGATGTCTTTCTGGTTGAAGACCTCCAGGAGCTGCTCATTTCCCATCAGTTGTGCCAACTTCTCCAAGTGCTTGGTGTCCGGCGGCAGGGGGCAAGGGGGCTCACCGCCGGTCTCACTGGCCCACTTTTTAAGGGTGGCGATCAACTGGGGGATGGCAGTTAGTTCTTCGTTGGGTTTGCAGGATATGCCGACATCTTGTAGGATTTTGCGCACCTGGAGGCGCTGGGCCGCTGTCACCGTCACTGCTTCCACCCGGAAGTTGGTCTGAGCGATCTTGATGCGCTCCAGATTGGCAGCCTCCACCGGGTTGAGGTTGACATCGAGAGCCCGCAGGTGACCGCTGACCAACAGGATGTAGAGACCTCCGTCTATGGCATCTTTTGGCCAGCCATAGGGTGGGCCATCAAACTCCTTGCGAATATCGCTGCCTTTCTTCCCGGCTCCGACATACTTCAACAGAGCGGCGCAAACCGAATGGGCAGCGGGATCGCCCTGATGCCCTACCTTTGCCAAGGCGTTGCCGTCACCCTTGCGGGCCTGTTCTATGACTCTCCCCCAGCTGTCGTGATCAGCAAGAGGGAAGGAGGGATAGAGGCGGGCCAGGGCGTTGGTGGCGGCCTCCTGGAGCATCTCGGTGAGATTATTCTTGCCGGTAATTTCCTGGCCGCCGCCGTTGAAGACCCTGACCTGCTTGAAGATAGCGACTATAAGGTCCTGTAGCCGAGTTTGCGCCACCGCCTGGCGGGTCTCCATGGCCTGCCGAGCTTCCTGAGCCTCGGTAGTGGCGGGAACGCCCCGAGCCTCCACAGTGGCCTTAGCGGCATGGTAGGCGGCCAGGAGATTCTTCAACTCATCGGCTGACTGGCGGGGAAGGAAGACAAAGATGGTCGGCGACTGATTGCCGGCAGCCCGGGCATCGGCAATGACAGACGCTTCGTTATCGTCCCAGCCATCCCGGACCCAGACATATATTTTTTGATCGGCATCCTTAGGCAACTCGGCGCCAAAATGCAGATTCAGGCTTCGGGGTTCTTTACTCTGGCCCTGTCTGAGGGCTATGGGTTTTTCCTGGTCTCGACAGTTTTTCTGAAAGAGGTCGGTCCGCTTGCTGGCGATCATTTGGGGGTTGTTGGCGAAGGTCGCTAACTGCCGGGTATACTCCGCATTCCAGACGCTGCTTTCTTTGGTCTGGAGACGATATTCATCCCCCACCACCATCAGCAGACCGGTATCAACCAGTGCCTCCAACAGGGGAGGAATCCGTTTCCGCAAATCGGCGCTGCCGGCAGGGAGGTCTTCCACCAACAGATCAGCAAGGACTTCCGGGTTGGCCCGGACCCCCAGGTCGGCCCCGCCCTCCCGGGGGAGCTTATTGATGAGGAAGATCAGACCGCACAGCCGGCCCTGAAGGACCTCGTCATCGGAGCCGGCGAGCAATTTCTTGATCTGTTCATCGATCTCCCGGGGCAGCACTCCTGTCTGTAATAAGTTGGCGGCAATCTGCTCAAAGATAAAATCGCCAGCCACCACATGGCCCAGGGCCAGTTCAGCGGTTTTGCGAGCCGCCTCATGCACGACTTTAAGCTGGTTACGGAGTTGTCCAGCAGTGCCGGCCTGATCTACGGATCGCAAAGTGCGCTCCCAGAAACGCCGGCGCACCGGTAGGAGCGGGTAGTCCAGAATAAAGGAATAACTGTCATCAGCCCGATGCTCCAGCTTAGTTCCCACGAGGTGGCGGGAGATTTCTCCTTGGTTATCCATAAGGATTTTGTTGATGACGCCTACGCAATCGGGCTTTTTCGCAAGGATAACCTGCCGTATGACAGTCTCTACATCGGTGTCGGACAATTCGATGGGCACTTTAAAACGTCCCTGCA
>Ga0172375_10008498_pt1 | contig 13785 bp, 12 predicted proteins | sample LakKiv1m_FD_114537 | JGI IMG/M metagenome (GOLD analysis project Ga0172375, IMG submission 114537) | Freshwater microbial communities from Kabuno Bay, South-Kivu, Congo - kab_092012_11.1m | ecosystem: Environmental > Aquatic > Freshwater > Lake | place: Democratic Republic of the Congo...
GATTTCTCCCAGCTCGAACAGGTGATCATCGTCATGAAAAAAGCCTCGCTGGCGGAATAAGGCCATGCTGATCGCGATTTTCCTGGCCATCGGCACCCTCTGCCTGGTGCTGCAAACCACGCTGCTCCATGGCCTGCCCGCCTGGATGGGCCAGCCCGATCTGCTTTTCCTGCTCATCGTTTTCGCCGCCACTCATCTCGATCTCTTCCGCGGCGCAGTGCTCTCGCTCCTCCTCGGCCTGCTGATGGACATCTTCTCCGGCATCTTCCTGGGCCTCTACCCGCTCACCTATCTGCTGGTCTTCTTCGTGCTCAAGGGTTCCACCCGCCACCTGGCCTTCACCGACACGCTCCACCAGATACCGCTCATCGTCATCAGCTACCTTTTTGCCAACGCCGCCATCTACATCATCACCACGGTCCTGGCGCCGGAGGCCGTACTTTCCTGGGGCTGGGGCAACATGTTCCAGCAGATCATCATCATGTCGGTGACCTGCATCCCCTGTTGCAGCATCTTCCGCTGGCTCCAAACGCGGATGACGCCGGGCGGCAACTCCTCGTTCCTGTCGTTGGGCTCCCGCCCCAGCAACCGTTTCAAGGGCTAACCCGATGGCGCGCGGTCTTGGCAGAATCAACAAGATGGACCCGGACGAGCTCAAGATGCTCAAGACCCGGATCGATGTCGCCACCGCCATCATGGTCGCCCTGATCGCCATCCTGGTGGTGCGTCTCTGGCATCTCCAAATTCGCAAGGGCACCGAATACGCCCAGCAGTCGGAGAACAACCGCACCCGCATCCAGTACATCGCCGCCCCGCGCGGCAATGTGCTGGACCGCAACGGCGAGATCATCATCGCCAACCGCCCCCTCTTCAACGTGGTGTGGATCCGCGAGGATTCCCCCAGCCCCGACGAAGTGCTCAAGCAGCTGGCCAAGATCCTCAGGCTCGACATCTCGGTACTGCTCGACCGCATCCGGGCCGGCGCCGATCACCCCCGCTACCTGCCCACCCGCCTAAAGGAGAACATCGACTGGGAAACCCTGATCGCCATCGAAAACAACGCCTACCGCCTGCCGGGGGTGCAGGTGGAGGTGGTGCCGTCCCGCGACTACCGGTACGGCGAGATGGCCTCGCACCTCATGGGCTACCTGGGTGAAATCAACCAGCAGGAATTGGACGCCAGCAAGGGTGGTGTCTACATGCCCGGCGACCTGATCGGCAAGGGCGGCATTGAAAAACAATTCGACCGCTACCTGCGCGGCGAAAAAGGCCAGAGTTTCGTGGAAGTCGATGTCAGGGGCTTTGTCCAGAAACGGCTCAAGTCACTGGAGGCGGTGCCCGGCAACGACCTCCAACTTTCAGTGGACATCAACCTGCAGAAGGCCGCCGAAGAGGCGATGACCGACAAAGCCGGGGCCGTGGTGGCGATGGAGGTCAACACCGGCCGGGTCCTCGCCATCTCCAGCCTCCCCGCCCTGCCGCTCCATGAATTCAGCGGCGGCATTCCAGGCGAGGTCTGGCAACGGCTCTTGAACGACGTCAAGACCCCGCTCATCAACAAGCCGGTGCAGGGCCAATACCCGCCCGGCTCCACTTACAAGATCGTCACCGCCCTGGCCGGCCTTTCCGAAAAAGTGATCACCCCAGACACCACCTTTTTCTGTTCCGGCTCCATCAACTTCGGCAACCGCACCTACGGCTGCTGGAAAAAGGGCGGCCACGGCTCAATCAGTCTCCACCGGGCACTGACTGAATCGTGCGATGTTTATTTCTATCAGGTAGGGCAAAAACTTGGCCCCGACGCCCTTGCCCACTACGCCACCAGCCTGGGCCTGGGCCTCAAAACGGGCATCGCCATGGAACATGAAAAGGCGGGGATTATCCCCACCAAGGCATGGAAGCTCAACCGCTTCCGGGAGCCGTGGCAGGATGGCGAAACCTTCTCCATCGCCATCGGCCAGGGCTTCGACCTCGTCACCCCGCTCCAGCTTTGCCGGTTGACCGCGGCCCTCGCCAACGGCGGGACCCTTTACCGGCCGCAGTTCATCGCCGCGGTCAAGGATTCCACCGGTGCCTTTGTCTCCCAGTTCAAACCGATTATCGACGGTACCTCCCTCGGCAGCCCCAAAACCATGGCACTTATCCGCGATGGTCTGGCCGGGGCGGTGAACGAGCCGCACGGCACCGCCTCCGCCGCTAAAATGCAGGATATCATCGTCGCCGGCAAAACCGGCACCGCCCAAGTCGTCCGGATGGCCCAGTACAAGGCGACCTCGCCCAGCAAGGTACCATACCTCTACCAGGACCATGCCTGGTTCACCTGCTTTGCGCCCTTTGACAAACCACAGATCGCGGTGACCGTCCTGGTTGAACACGGTGGCCATGGTGGCTCCGCCGCCGCGCCAGTAGCCAAGGCGGTGCTCACCAAATATTTCGAGATGCACCCGCCAACCCCGCCGCCCCAGGCAGAACCAACCGCAGCCCCCCTGGCCACGCCGTAGGAGAAGACCATGTTCCGTTTCGATCGCCGCCTGTTGCAAAACGTAGACTGGGTACTGGTCGGCGGGGTACTCCTCGTCACCGTCATGGCACTCCTGAACCTCTACAGTTCCACCCGTCTCAACGATACCGTAGGGCTTTCCGCCTTCTTCAAGCAGCTCTATTTCAATCTCATGGGCTTCGGTCTCATCCTGCTCATCGTCATGGTGGACTACAAGGCCCTCATCGCTATGAGCTATCCGCTTTACATCCTAGGCCTGCTCATGCTGGTGGCGGCCATGGCCTTCGGCCAGACCGTGGCCGGCAGCCAGCGCTGGATCGACCTCGGCTTCTTCCGGTTACAGCCCTCGGAGCCGGCCAAACTGATCACGATTATCGTACTGGCCAGCTATTACTACCGTAAGGACACCGGTAAAGGCTTCACCTTGGGCGAACTCTTCACCCCCATTGTCCTCACCCTGATCCCCTTTGCGCTGATCCTGAAGCAACCAGACCTCGGCACCGCCCTCATCATTCTGGTCATCTTCGCCTCGATGACCCTCTTTGTGAAATTGCGCTGGTCAACCTTCGCGGTGCTGACCGGTACGGCACTCGGCGCCTTGCCGGTCGCCTGGAAGATGCTCAAGCCGTACCAGCGCCAGCGGATCGCGATATTCCTCAATCCAGAAAGCGATCCACTGGGCAGCGGCTACCACATCACCCAGTCCAAAATCGCGGTGGGCAGCGGACTTAAATTCGGCAAAGGGTATCTCCACGGCACCCAAGGGCAGCTCGACTTCCTGCCCGAACGCCATACCGACTTCGCTTTCTCGGTGTGGGCCGAGGAATGGGGCTTCTTCGGCTCGCTGATCTTTATGGCCTGTTATTTCTTCGTGCTACTCTGGGGGCTGAACATCGCGGTCACCGCTCGCGATAAGTTCGGGATGCTACTTGCCTTCGGCATCGTGGCCCTGCTCTTCTGGCAGGCGTTCATCAACATGGCGATGATCATGGGGCTGTTGCCCGTAGTCGGCGTACCGCTGCCGCTCTTCAGCTACGGCGGTTCCTCGCTGCTGACCAACCTCGCCTGTATCGGCCTGCTCCTGAACATCCGGATGCGGCGTTTCATGGTCGCCGCCTGATCCCTGCTAACACAACCAAAATCGGGGGAGGAGACGCCCCCCCGACTTCCTCTCCCTGCGAATCTCGGCGATTACAACTCTTTCAAGCTCACGAACCTGAGGGCGTGGGTGGTGCATTTCGCCACGCAGGCGGGCTTGAGCCCCGCGTCCACCCGATCCATGCAGTAATCGCATTTAACCGCCTTGTTGGTCTCGGGATTGTGCTGGGGAATGCCCCACGGACAGGCACCGGCACAGGCCATGCAGCCGATGCACATATCCGTGTCCACATAGACGATGCCATCCTGCCGTTTCTTCATCGCCCCGGTGGGACAGATGGTGACGCAGAAAGGCGCCTCGCAGTGGTAGCAGGAACGGAAGGTGAATTCGGTCTTGGGAATCCCCCGCACGGATTTGAGCGGCGCATGACTGATTTCGCAGAGGATCGGCCCCACTGGCAGGTTCTTGTTGGCCTTGCAGTGAACCACGCAACCATGGCAGCCGATGCACCGTTTGCTGTTGAGATAAAGGCTGTAGGTGTTCATAATTCCACCTTGCGCTGATGGTTTTTCGAACTCTTGCGCACCATGACAAAGGTCTCGCAGAGGTTGAGGCCGCCGCCCACCGGGTCCATGTTCTGTAGTTGCCCCCGCATGAGCTTCTGGTCACTGAAGCCCGCGTGGTAGGACCGGCTTTGCCGGGGAATCTGGCGGCCGAAGCCATGCACGGTATAGACCGCCTCCGGGTGGATGAAGTCCGTCAGCTTGGCAGTGGCCACGCTGGTGACATCGCCGGAGATGACATCGACAAAATCGCCTTCCGCCACCCCCATTTTGCCGGCCTCACGGGTGTTGATCCAGAGGGTGTTTTCCGCCATCATTTCGTTGAGCAGTGGATTGTTGATGGTGTGGCCGTGGGCATGAATCGGCGACCGCCCGAAGACCAAGCGGTACTGCCCCTTGGGCGGCTTGGCCGGGCTCTCGTACGGCTTCCAGGAAGGGAAACCCCATTCGGTCAACTTCTGACTGGTGAACTCCACCTTGCCCGACGGGGTCTTGAATTTCCCCTCCAATTTGTCGCGGTCATAAAAGACCGGCTTGTCGGCATACTCCACGAAGCCTTTTTTCTCGAAATCGGCCACCGTGAAACCGGTAGGCGCGAGCTGCCACTCCCAGAGTTCGCGCACCGTGTTGAACGGGAAATATTGGTCGAGCCCGAGCCGGGTGGCCAACCCCTTGATGATGGTGCAGAGGCACAGCGTGTCGGACTGGGGATCGATAGCCTTGTTGCGCATGATGAGCCGGGGCTTCATCCCCTTCTGTAGGGCGATCATGCTGTCCCGCTCCAGATACGTGGTCTCGGGCAAGATCACATCGGCATACCAGCCGAACTCACTGTAATTGGTATCGACGGAGACAAGTAAGTCGCAGTTGTCCATGGCCTCCTTCTGCGCCTTGGGGTCAGGAAAGCAGGTAAAGGGATCATGGCGCACGCAGATGACCCCCTTGATCGGATACGGCTTACCCGTGGCCATGGCATTATAGAAGAGATGGAAGAGGCCGGGGCCTTTCTCGAAATGGTTGTAGACATCGCCCACGCCGTCGGCCCGCTTGGCGGCCGGCTTGGGCGAGAGTTCGGTGAGGCTGCGCGGGCCCTTGCCCCCGCAGTCGCCAGCACCCTTGGCAAAGATCAGACCGCCTTCGACCTCGATGCTGCCCATGAGGGCATTGAGGCAATTCAACGCCCGGCTGGCGTAGAAGGAATCGCGGTAGCGGGAGAGCATCCAGCCCGGATGGAAAACGACCTTGGGCCGGTCCTCGATGAGCTGACCCACCACATTGAGGATATCCTTGGCCTTGACGCCGCACTCCTTGGCCGCCCATTCCGCCGAGTAATCGGCAACGAACCGGGCCAGATCGTCGAATCCCGTGGTGTAGCGGGCCACAAAGTCCGCATCATACCCCTTGGCCTTGATGATCTCGTGGATCAGCGCCAGGGCCAAGGCGTAATCGGTACCGGGCCGCACCAGGAAAAAATTGTTGGCCTTGATGCCGGTCAGGCTCTGGCGGACATCGACATAGGTCAGCCGCCCCCCTTTGTCCAGCATGTCCATCACCTGATTAACCTCCGCCGGGCGCAGCGAGGCCAAGATGTTGCGCCCGAAGAGCACCAGGTGGTTGGCGTTCTTGATGTCGTACACGAATCCCTTGCGACCCAAGCCGAAGAGCGAGAGGCTGGCATGATGGACGTTACGACCGCAGGCACTGTCGTGGTTGGAGTAATTGGGCGAGCCCAAGGCGTGGACGAATGCCTTGACGACATCCTGGAACGGGCCGCCACGGGAACTGCCCATGATCGCTTCCGGGCCGTATTTATCAATGATGACCTTGAGCTTGTCGGCCACGTAGTCGAGGGCAAACTCCCAGCTCACCGCCTCCCACCGCCCGGCACCCCGCCCTCCCCGCCGGATCATGGGCTGCCGGGGGCGCTCCCGGTCGGCCACCAAGGCCGGGCCGGCCGATCCCTTGGCGCAGAGCGCGCCTTTCAAAATATGCGGATTGCCTTCGATCCAGGTAATCTCGTTGCCATCCGCCTCCACCCGTATGGGGCAGCGGACTGTACACATGCCGCACATGCTCCACACCGATTTTTTTGCCATATATCATCTCCTTCGAGACAGTAACGCCCAACCGCGCCTGCCCCGCCTTGTGGTCTCACACTGACGGTCACGCCGTGTCCAAGGGAACCCTGGCTTGCCCGTGAAACCACGGGCGAGCCAGGGGAACCGCCGCACCCTTATCTCTAAAAAACGCCCAGCAGGGAAAGCGCCAGCACGACCAACCCGGCGCAGGCCACTCGTTTCACCACGAGCGGGCTCACCCGCTTGGCGATCTGCGGGCCGAGGTAACCGCCCAGCAGCGCCGCCGGGAACATGCAGAGAAAGAGCAACAGGTCGAAGTTGCCGAACTGCATATGCCGCATGGTACCCATGGCGGTATTGAAGAAAATGGCCAAAAGCGAACTGCCCACCACGATGTACATGGGCAACCCCAGGGCAACGGTCATCAGCGGCACCATGAACGGGCCGCCGCCAAAGCCGAACATGGAGGACATCACCGCGATGAGAAAGCCGCCGATGCAGCCGACCACCATGTTGACATGAAATTCATGACCCCAAAAATCTACTTTCATAACAGGATTCCTCCCGGTGGTGGTTGATTACTTCTGGTCCGTGGGGCAAGCGGTGGTACCACTCTCGGCGCGCTTGGCACATTCCTCGGCGCGCTTCTTGAACTCCTTTAGGATGGCCTGCTCCTTCTTGTTCTTCTCCAGATAACCGGGGGTGGTCTGCCAGAACATCAGGCCCGCCAGCACGATGAGGATCAAGCCAAAGGCGAACTTGAACTGATCGAGAGTGATCATCTCGGTGAGCTTGGGGCCGATGAAACCGCCCACCAACATGGCGCAGCCGATGCCGATGCCAAGCTTCCAATTGATGAACTTGATCTTCGAATAGTTGTAGATGCCGCTGCCTTGCGAGAACAGTACGGTGGGCATGACGGTGCCGGCCACAATGGTATGGGGCAACGGGAAGAGCGAAACCAGGACCGGATTCAGGATAAAGCCGCCGCCCGCGCCCATCAGCACGCCAAAGATGGAAATGGCCAGGCAGAGCACAAAGGGCCAGAGCAGATTGATGCTGGTGCCAGCGGAATCAAGATAGATGGTGGGGAAGGCCACCGTGTTCTCAAAGGTGACCGCCTCGCTCTTGGCCTTCTTGACCGTCTCCTTGTCCCCGTCCTTGATCCGCTCGGTGACGGCGGTGACCACCACGCTGTACTGGCCAGGGGCTTGGCCAGCGGGCACCTTGATTTTGGCGGTATAGGCGCCATCAGGTTGCGTCTCGACATTGGCGGCCAGCAGCTTGCCCACGCTACGGAACCGACCCTTCACCAGCTTCATCGACTCGCGCTTAGTCTCCTTTTCATCCATGGGTTCCAGCAGGGTGCCACGGGAACCGATGATGCTCGCCATGATGGTGGCCTGGTAGCTGTCGATCTTGATCTTGGCCGGCACACTGTAGGCGGCATCGGCGCCGGTCTTCTTCAGCACCTCGGAATATTTCCAGCCCTTGCCATCGGCCTTGGCGGCGTCCAGTTCCGTCTGCATCGCCTTGGGCACCAGGATGGTGTAGAAGGCGGGCATCTCCTGGGTTATGTAAAACTTGTAGGGGATCTTGCCGGTTTTGGGATCTTTCTTGCCGTCGAAGCGGTTGGCCCGCACCTTCTTGTCGGCGGAGGCCACCTCGACATAAACCTGGGCTCCGGCAGGGGCCTTGCCGGTGACGGTAATTTCGCCCCCATTGTCCAGCGTGGTCTTGTCAATCGCCACGGTGGGGCCATTGCCGGCTTCAGCCGCAAAAGCGCTGGCCGCCGGCAGGGCGAGAAGCAGGGCCATGGCCCATGCCAGATACGGATACAGTCGTAACCTCTGTTTCATCATCTTCCTCTCCTTGTTGATGAGAAATTAAGACAGCACGAACACTCCGCCTCACCTAATTTAATGTGTTGTCGCACACCTCCCTTCCGTTATGCCCCCCCTCTCTCTCACCCGGAGGCCGTTCTTATCCGTTGACACAAGGCAGCGGGGCTCTTTCCGAAAAAAAACGGCCGCTGACCTTTTAGTAATCTTAACAAAAAAATCCGGGCGCAACAGAAAAAATACGCCTGACAAGCGCGTCCCACGGCTATCGTTGCGCTAAAACTCCGCCAGCCGGGCGCCTGCGCGGATATGGCCAGAAAATCCTTGCCAATCAAGCGCAAGCGACTACCAGATTTCCCGTTCCCTTAATGCCCCAAGATGGGTCGGCAGGAGTATCTCCACCTCGGTGCCGGCCCCTGGCTGGCTGGTAATCACGAGATCCCCCTGGTGCCCCTCGATGATCTGCTTGACGTAGGAAAGGCCCAAGCCCGTGCCGCGGCGACCCTGCTCGGCAAGCGGCGTCATGATCAGGCCCAGGCGTTCCGGCGCGATGCCGGGGCCGTTGTCCTCGATGCGCAGCATTACCCCATCTCCCGCAAGCTCAGTGGTAAGACGGACCGTCTCCCCCGGCCGGCATGCCTCGATGCTGTTACGGATGAGATGCATGATGGCGATCTTCATCAACCGCTCATTGCCCTGGAAGAGCAGCAGGGCCGGCGAGAGGGACGTAGCCAGCCCCACCCCTTTTTCCGCCGCCTCGGTGGCGAGCAACGCCACGCATTCCTCGGCCAGCGCCCCGAGGTCGAGCGGCAGAAAGGCACCCGGCGCCGCGGTGTTGATCGATTCAAAGCGGGCCACCAAGTCTTCCAACCGTTCCGCCTGCTCACTGATCCTTGCCAACCGGTCGTCAGCGGCCGCCGGTGGCCGCCCCGCCTCCTGCGCCAGCCGCCGTACCAGCCCGCCGATGATCACCACCGGATTGCGGATGTCGTGGGCCACCCGCAAGGCCATCTCCGCGCGGGTCCGCTCGAAGACCGTGCTTTCCAGGGCCCGGTTCAGCTCCAGCAGTTCCCGGCCGGTGCGCTCGATCTTGTTCCGATCACTGGCCATGCGGTTGATGATCGTCTGCATCCGGTGGATGAAAAGGGTGACGCTGGCAATGGCCACGAAGGTGAGGGTGTTGATCGAGCCGCTGATCGGGGCAAGGTGCTGCCACCAGTCGGGGCGGCCGGCGAAGACCAGCAGGTGCTTGACGATGTGGCCCACGGCGCGGGAGACGGCAAAGGCACAGAGGGCGCCACAGAACCAGACCAGGTAAGTGGCCAGGGGGTCTTCTTCGTCACGGGCGAGGATCTTGTAGGCCATACGCAAACAAAGGAGTGAGCCAACGAACATCAGGGCGGAGCCGATGATGTCAATGGCCCATACCGGCAGAAGCGAGAGGGTGATCATGCGCCACCTCCCGCCGACTGGTTATCCCCAGCGGCAAGGGCGCGATGGATACCGCGCATCCCAAAATAAAAGCAAAAGATGGCCGGCACCGCCAGCAGGTGATCCATCTTGACGATGAAATAGGCCACCTCGCGCCAGGAAACGAGGGCAAGACGCGGTACCACCTGGCCGGGTTCCCGCGGCAGCGAATTTTCCGGCACCAACAGTTCGACAAAATGGCCACCAAAGGCCCAGATGTTCCAGAGCGCGAGGAGACCGGCGCCAGCCGCCATCAACTGCCAAGGCCGCATAAGGCCGAGCCGGCCCCGTCGGATGCGCACCACGAAAAAAAGCATGGCGGCCAGGAAAAACAAATGGGCGATCTGGTGGAGATAGAGCCCTTCGTAGGCGTGGGTCTGGAGGGCGTGGGCCGGCGGGGGTGCGAGCAGCACCAGCGGCGCTGTCGCAAGGAGCATCCGGCGCCAGCGGGGAAAACCACGGAACAGGCTGTTCATTGGCAACCTCGTTCGTTGGGCCCAAAAGGCACAATGCACTATGCCACACCTTGCCTTTCCAGGCAAGCGCCGCCGTCGCCGCACCCCCCTAGCGGCCGGGCGGCAAAAAACCATGGCCGCGGCAGGCATCGAGCACCAGATTCGCCAGGCCGGCGATGAAACGGGGATGGGCATTGAGGGCGGCGGTGCGTTCAAGCCGCATCCCGTAAGTAGCCGCCAAGTCACGGTACTGGATGTCAATCTCGTAGAGGGTCTCCACATGGTCGGAGACAAAGCTGATCGGCACCATGAGGATGTTCTTCACCCGTTGGCCGGCCAATTCCCTAATCATATCCTGGGTGGAGGGGGTAAGCCACTTGACCGGCCCGCTGCGACTCTGGAAACAGAGCTTGCCGGTGATACCAAGTTCGCGCTCCACCGCGGCGATGGTGCGTGAGATATGATCGAGATAGGGGTCGCCCTCCACGATAAAGGAAACCGGCAGGCTGTGGGCGCTGTAAACCACGGTCACCTTTTCCCGCGGCCCAAAACCTTGCAACCCTTGGCGGATGGTCTCGGCTAGGGCGGCCACGTAATCCGGCTGATCGGGCCACGCCTTGATCACCGCCATTTCAAAAGGAACACCCGACGCAGCCACCGCTCGCTGCAAATCCTTGAACGAAGAACCGCTGGTCGCCTTGGAGTAATGCGGATAAAGGGGCAGGGCCACCAAACGGCGCACTCCGCTGGCGGCAAGCTTCTCCAGCGTCACCTCAGCCCGTGGCCGCCAATAACGCATTATCGCTCCCACCAAAAAACTCCCATGCGGCACGAGCTGCTTGGCCAGGGAACGGCCTTGGTCAGCGGTGATCCGCGCCAAGGGCGAGCTGCCGCCGATCTGCTCGTAGGATTTGCGACTCTTCACCGCCCGTTTACGAGCGATCCTGCGGGCAATGAATCTCTGCAAAAAAGGAAACGGGGAAAGACGGATGATGTTGCGGTCGGCAAAGAGGTTGAAGAGAAAGGGCTCGACATCGGCCAGTTTTTCCGGCCCGCCCATGTTGAGCAGCACCACGCCGATAGGATCCGTGCTCGCCTGCTTCTCCATCATGCTCACAGCCTACAGGATTTCATCGCCGAGGGTGACGATATGTCCCGCCACCACCCCGGCAAGTTCCGCCGGCGCCCACGGCAGCAGGGCGAAAAGCCGCTCCTCCACCTGACGGCAGCGGGAAAAATTATCGCGGATCAGTCCGTGCAGCCGCTCATCGTCACGGCCGTAACGGGCCAGGATGTAGTCGAGCCGCTCATTGAGCCCCACCACCTGGTCGTGCAGCACCCGTTTGTCGGCATAATAGACGATCTCCTTTTCGCGGCAGCACTTGGAGGCGATGCCATCCTGAAGGATGACGTGCTCGGCCACGATTTCGGCGATCTCGGCGTAATCATGGCGCTGGCAGATCTCGCTGCCCATGGCCGCATGATTGCCGTCGCATTCAAGGCAAGCGGTCTTGGCAATGTCGTGCAATAAAGCGCCGGCCACGGTCAATTCGACCGAAACCTTGACGCCGCTCCGGCCCAAGGCCTCGGCCATCAACCCCGCCACCCGCGCCACCAATAATGAATGGTCGCGGATGTTGGCCAGCATCCGGTACTCATCCATGAGCTGGAAGCATTGCCGCACCGTAGGAATCATCGTTACCGCCCGCCCCCCTACACCTGGCGCCTCACGCTCTCCTGCTCAACCGGTGCACCGCCCCGACAAAGAACTTGGCCTGCTCCGGCGGGATCTCCGGCAGAATACCGTGGCCAAGGTTGAAAATATGGCCACGGGCGCCCTTGGCCTGGGCCAGAATATCCTGAATCAATTTTTCCATCTTGGCGGGCGGCAGCAGCAGGGCGATGGGGTCCATGTTGCCCTGGAGCGAGACCCGCTGCCCCACCACCCGCACCGCCTCGTCGAGCCGGATACGCCAGTCAAGGCCCACCACATCGGCGCCGCTTTCCACCGACTGGTCAAGCAATGTGGCGCCATGGTTGGCGAAGTAAATGATCGGCACCGTGACCCCACCTGCCTTGAGCGAGGCGATAATCCTCCGCACGTAAGGAATGGCGAACTCGGCGAAATCATTGGGCGCCAGCACCCCGGCCCAGGAGTCGAAAATTTGCAGCGCTTGGGCGCCGGCCGCGGTCTGGGCCTTGAGATATTCAATAGTACAGTCGGTGATCTTGTTGAGCAGATCGCGGTAGAGTTCCGGATCCGTGTACATCATCTTCTTGGTCAGCAGATAATTCTTCGACGAGCCGCCCTCGATAAGATAAGTGGCCAAGGTAAAGGGCGCGCCGGAAAAACCGATGAGCGGCACCCGGCCGGCCAGCTCCCGCCGCACGATGCGGATGGTGTCGAGCACGTAGGGCAGCTCCGCCTCCGGTTCCGGGACGTGGAGCCGCTCCACGGCAGCCCGGTCCCGGATGGGTTCGGGGAAAACCGGCCCCCGCTTTTCGTGGAACTCCAGCGGCGTGCCCATCTTCTCGATCGGCACCAGGATGTCGGAAAAAAGGATGGCTGCATCTACCCCGAGGTAATCGACGGGCTGGATCGTCACCGCAGCCGCGGCTTCCGGCGTTTTGCACATCTCCAGAAAGGTGTACTTGCCTCGCACCGCCTGGTATTCTGGCAGGTAGCGGCCGGCCTGGCGCATGATCCACACCGGGGTGTAATCAACCGCCTCACCGCGACAGGCCCGTAAAAAGGTATCGTTCATGAAAATCTCCCAATGGAAAATTCAGAATGCATAGCGAAGAATGGAAACCGGACCGCGCAAAGCAAAGCGAGATAATTCCGTCCCCTCCTCACTCTTCATCCTTCATTTTTAATTCTTCATTTTCTTCGGCATGTAAGTGCAGAACGGCTCCTCGGCCAGGTAATCGCCGGTGACCGCGTAGGCCCGCGCCCGGCAGCCGCCGCAGACATTGACATACTCGCAACTGCCGCAGCGCCCTTTGTACGCCTTGAAATCGCGCAGATCCCGGAACAGCTTGGACTGCTCCCATATTTCTTTGAAGGACTGTTCCCGGAGGTTGCCGGCGGCCATGGGGAAATAGCTGCACGGCAGGACATTGCCGTCCACGTCGATGAGCGAGATGAGCTGGCCGGCGAGACACCCCTTGGAGCCGCCGGTGGAAAACTGCAAGGTCCGGCGCTGGAAGTCGTCGCCCTGTTCCTTGGCCTTCTGGAGCACCACCCGATAATAGTTGGGCGCGCAGGTGGGTCGCACCAGGAGTTCGTGCTCGCCCTTCTCCATCTCGTAATGCCATTCGAGGAGCTTTTCATAGTCCGCCGGCGAGATGAGTTCGTCCATGATCCCCTCGCCACGGCCAGTCGGCACGATCATGAACATATACCAGGCAGTGGCGCCCAACACTTTGGCGAGCTGGTAAATTTTGGGGATCTCCGCCTGGTTGCGCTTGGTGAAGGAAGAATTGACGAGGAAGGAAATCCCGTTCTCGCGGAAAAGGCGCGCCGCGTTGGTAGTGCCGGCGAAGGCACCGGGCTGGCAGCGGAAATCGTCATGCACCGCAGCGGTGGAGCCGTCGAGCGAGAGCGAGACCATACGGATGCCGGCCGCCTTGATCTGGTCGCAGATTGCCTGGGTCACCAGGGTGCCGTTGGTGGCGAGGCACATGCGCAACCCCAGGCCGCTGCCGTACCGGGCGATCTCGAAAACATCGTCGCGCAAGAGTGGTTCGCCGCCGGAAAGGACCACCACCGGCTTGGC
>Ga0172375_10008502_pt1 | contig 13782 bp, 10 predicted proteins | sample LakKiv1m_FD_114537 | JGI IMG/M metagenome (GOLD analysis project Ga0172375, IMG submission 114537) | Freshwater microbial communities from Kabuno Bay, South-Kivu, Congo - kab_092012_11.1m | ecosystem: Environmental > Aquatic > Freshwater > Lake | place: Democratic Republic of the Congo...
CCAGACCGGGGGATAAAGGCGGGTAAGGGCGTCGATATCTAGGGGGACTGCCATGATGAAAGCGGGGAAGCGCCAAATGGACGAGGCTCAGGGGCTTGGTCCGGGCGGTCCCCTTCGGGGAAACCGCCCGAAGACCAGGCAACGCCTGCCTGGTCTGGCGGTGAGGAGGACCAGGGGGAAAAATGGGATGACCAGTTTGGCGGCGCTGGCGCTCTGTGGCATCCTGTCATTGGGGGTGGTCGGCTGCAGCGCCCTGTTTTCGGCCTTTGGCTGGCAGAGAGCCGGGCCCGCCGGGGGTGCGGCCAACGCGCGCCTGTCTCCCGAAGAAATCAACCGTCTGGCTCGGAATGCGTATTATTACAAATTGATGGGCGAACCCGAGTTGGGCCTCAGGGAAATGGAGCAGGTCCACCGACAATATCCCGATAATCTCAAGATCATCAATATCCTGGCCCAGAGCTATGACGAGGCGGGGAAATTCGAGGCCGCCCGTCAGCTTTACGAGGAAGCGCTGGCCCGGCACGGCGACCATCCGGTATTGGCCAATAATTTATGCTTCTCTTATTACCTGGAGGGCCGTTGGCAGGAGGCTGAGGCGTGCTATCGCAAAATTCTGGACCGAGACCCCAAGAACACCGCGGCCCGGAATAATTTAGGGTTGCTGTATTGTCGCCTCGGCCGCCAGGAGGCGGCCCGGCAACTATGGCTGGAAGCGGAGGGGGGGGACGCCGCCGACCAGAAGGTGAACCAGGCCCTGGCGGCCCTGGGGAGTTCGGGCGTGCCGGTCTATGCCCAAAGGCCTGCGGCCGCGGCGCCTATGGCGGCTAAGAAAACCGCGCCGCCGCCAGCGAAAACCTCGGTTTCCCCGGTGGCGGCCCCGGTTCCCGTCAAGGTCAGCCCTCCGGCGCCAGCTGCGACACCTCAGGCGCCCGCCCGGTTAGCCAGGAAACCGGCGCCGGCCAAGCCGGAACCGGCGGTTGTCAGCGCGCCGGCCCCGGCGCCGGCCGAAGTGAAGACCCCGGCGCCACCGGCGGCTCCCAAGAAATCCACCGTCCAGGTGGCCGACAAACCGAAAGCGGCCAAACCGGCGGCGGCCAAGCCTCGGGAAAAGGCCCGGAAACCCGCGCCCGATTTTCAGAAAGCCGCGGCTACGGGAAAGGTAAGGCTGGCAGACACGCCTGTTGCCCGAAAGCCCGCCCCGGCCCCCAAGCCGGAACTGGTGGTTGTCAGCGCGCCGGCCCCGGCGCCGGTCGAAGTGAAGACCCCGGCGCCACCGGCGGCTCCCAAGAAATCCGCCCGCCAGGTGGCCGACAAACCGAAAACGCCGAAACCGGTGGCCGACTTTGAGAAGGCCACGGCCACCTTGACGGTGGCCCTGACTCCGGAGCCCCTGCCGGCGGCCGCTGCCCCGCTGACCGAAAGAGGTTATCTGACCTTGGGCGAGCTGGTGGGCACCGCCATTGAGGTGCGGAACGGCACCTGGACCCGTCATCTGGCGCGCCAGACGCGCACCCGGCTCTGCCGGGAAGGCTTTACGGTATCCGAAATCGGCAATCACATCGATTTCGGGGCGACCAGGACCATCATTTACTATCGCCCGGGGGCGGAAAGGGTGGCCCGGTCAATAAGCCTCACTTTTTTCCCGGAAGCCACGCTGACTCAAACCGAGAACCTCAAGCAGAGCGCGGATGTCAAAATCCTCTTGGGGGCCGATCTCCAAAAACAGCCGGCAGTAATGGCCAGCCTGGTCAGTGAGGTCCGGTAATGTCGGCCCGGCCATCGATCCGGCGGCTGGCCACCGTGGTCCTGGTATTGGCCTTGCCTTGCCTGACCAGCCATTGCGCCCGGAAACCCGCTCCTACAGTACGGGGCCTGACCTTAGACGAGTCCTCCAAAATTCAATCCCACTATGACGCCTGGGAGGGGCGGAAACCCAAGCCGCCGGAAGAAGTGGCCGCGGACCGCCTGGAGGTCTTGGGGGACCAGGCCCTGCAAAACCGGAACTTTGAAAACTCGCTGGTTAATTATCTGCAAATCCTGCAAAAGAACCCGGAACGCTATGATCTGCACTACAAAGTGGGGGTGATTTTTCTCCTGTCCGGGAAGTTGGAGGCCGCCCAGAAAGAACTGGCCCTGGTCCTGGTGCACCGGCCGGAGATGCTCGAAGCCCACGAAGCCCTGGGACTGGTGTTCCTGCAAGGGAAAAACTATCCCCAGGCCATCGACGAATTTCAGTACGTCTTGGCCCAGGACCCCAGGCGGGCCAAGACCCACCACCTGCTGGGGGTCACCTTTCTGGAGTCCGGCCGGCCCGACCGGGCCATTCATGCGTTGAAGACCGCCACCACCCTGGACCCCCGCCTGTTATCCTCCCTGATCACCCTGTCCAAGGCCTATCTGGAGCAAAAAGAATACCGCCAGGCCGTAGCCAGCCTCAAGCAGGCCCAGGCCCTGGACCCCAAGAGCCAGAAGGTCAATCATCTGCTGGGCATGGCCCTGGCGGGCCAGAAGCAGTATCCCCAGGCCCTGGAGGCCCTGATGAAGGCAGGGGATGAGGCTCAGGCTTATAATAATATCGGGGTGCACTATTTCATGGAGGGGCAATACGAAGATGCCGCCAAATGCTTCCAGCGAGCCCTCGAGCTCAGGCCCACCTTCTATCAGGAAGCCAAAACCAACCTCCAGCGGGCCCTGGAGAAATTGCAGGAAACCCGAAAAGACGGCGGCTAAATTTTCCCGGAAGGGGGCCAGGGGGAGCCGAGTTCGGGGCGGGGGTATCCCGCCCTTTTCTTTGGGAGCAGATACGGCATTTTTTTACAGTATTTCCTTCCCCAAGGCGGGTTCTCGGCTTTATCCGAGGCTGTAATGTTCCTTGACAATCCGGGGGGAGCATGATAATAAATTTATTTAACATTTCAATATTACAGGCCTTTCATGCCTCAAGCAACCAAAGCGGCGATCGATCCCGGCCCCCTCGAATCCTATATCAACTCCTGCGTGGCCCTGGCCCAAGAGAAATTACACCACTTCTCGTCCCTGGCCGAAATCGCCGCCCGGGAAAAGGACATCAACCGTTACCCCCGCCTGGAGCTCCTGGCGGAACCCCGGCGGATCCTGGTGCTGGATGAACAGGAGGGCCGCCCCGAGGGCCAGGCCCGGGCCCGGGCGGCGGTGATCCGGGGAGAAATTCTCTTCGAACACGCCGCCGCGGGCGAGGGCACCCGCCTGATGCTGGGTTCCAAGTATTTCCTGGATGTGGCCCGGGAAATCTCGGTGGCGCATTGCGCCCACCTCATGAGCCAGGAGGTCGGCCGGATCATTTCGTCGGAGGAAGTGGCCGCGCAGTTGGATTGCCTGCCCCAAAAGCTCCTGCCCCTCTCCTTGGGGGCCCGGCACATGCTCCAGCTCGCCTTTGACCTGGACAACCTGGCCCGGGAATCCGGAGAATCGCCCCGGGAGGTATTGAGGCGGCAACACCTGTTGATGATCATTTCCCGGGAAATGTTGGCCCGCATCGAAAAAGATTTTTATCAATGGCGTTTTTTCGGCTTCGATCCCGCCCGGGTCTTTTTCATGGTGCAGGAAAGCTTTCACGGGCTCAACCTGAAGGAGGGGAAATTTTTTTACGACCAGACCAGCCCCCGACGTCTCCACAACCATGGGCAGATGGTCATGCAGCAGACCCTGCCCCGGCAGCAGTTTTTTCTGGCGGGGCGTCACCCCTGGGACAAGATTTTTCTCTCCCGACCAGAGGTGAGCGATTGGCTGCAGGGCTTTGCCGATAAAATTTCTTATAATATCGAGGACCTGGATTATCTGACGGGGTCCCTGGATTTCCACGGGCTGGGATTGGCCCTGGAACTGGGGGACCAGGGCTACCACATGGTCATGGAAGTGATGGCCAATAATCCCATTAAACCTCAGAAAGGCGGGATGCTGGCGTGGGACCCGGAATTGGGGCGGGATGTGATGATTGAAAGCTTTCAGCTGGGCGACCTGGGCAACCAGGAGATCACCTACTTGAACCGGAATTTCAATCACTATCCGAGTCCGTGGGTGAGCTGGCGCCGCCTGGGGGAGGAAGGCCTGCCCATGCCCATTGCCGTGAAGGATGGTTTTCTCTACTTTCAACCGGTGCAGGGGGATATCAATTTTTTGGTGAAAACCGCGTTTTTCCGCCGACAGGAGATGCGTCCCATCCGCAATTTAAAAAATCCCGGGGCCCTGCCCCTGGCGATCAACCGGATGCATGCCCAGGACTGCCAGCCCGGGTTCAAGGAATTCGTCCAGCGGCGCCAGCAGGGGTGCTCATGACCCGACCACGGAAGATGTTTGTCAACGCCGCCGACCCGGAGGAATTCCGGGTGGCCATCGTCGAAGAAGGGCAGATGGAGGAGCTGGCCCTGGAGTCAGCTTCCCGGGAACCGACCAAGGCCAATATTTACAAGGCTACGGTGGTCAATATCGAGCCCAGCCTCCAGGCCGCGTTTGTCAACTACGGGGGGGAGCGCCACGGTTTTTTGCCCCTGTCCGAAGTGCATCCCGACTATTACCAGGAAAAACCCCAGAGCCGGGCCAAGACCAAGATTCAGCGGGTGCTGCGCAAAGGCCAGGAGCTCATCGTCCAGGTCTATAAAGAGGAATCCGCCACCAAGGGGGCCTATCTCAGCACCTATATATCGCTGCCCGGACGGCGCCTGGTGCTCTTGCCCAACCAGAGCCATCTGGGGGTGTCCCGGAAGATCGAAAAGGAAGAGGAGCGCCAGCGCCTCAAGGAATTGGCCCAGAAACTGGGGCTGCCGGCGGAGATGGGCCTGATCATCCGCACCGCCGGGGAAACCAGCAAAACCCAGGACCTGGGCAAGGATATGAAATATCTCTTAAAACTCTGGGACAACCTCAAGGAGGCCGCGGCGGCCCAGCCCGCCCCCTGCCTGCTGCACCGGGACCTGGACCTGATCACCCGAACCGTCAGAGATTACTTTTCCTCGGATATCAACACCATTTTGGTGGACAACAAAGAAGTCTACCAGACGTTGCGCACCTTTATCCGGGAAATGGCCCCTCGGCACGTCCACGCCCTGAAGCTTTACAAGGACAAGCTCCCCCTGTTCACCCGCTACCAGTTGGAAGACCAGATCGATCTGATCTATACGGAGCGGGTGCCGTTGAAATCCGGGGGCACCATTGTCATCAACCCCACCGAGGCCCTGGTGTCCATCGACGTCAACTCCGGGCGCTGCACCGGCCAGAAGGAACTGGAAGAAACCGCCTTGAAGACCAACCTGGAGGCTGCGGAAGAGGTCGCCCGGCAGCTCCGCCTCCGGGACCTGGGGGGCCTGGTGGTCATCGATTTTATCGACATGAAAGACAAGAAGCACCAGAAGCAGGTGGAGCAGGCCCTGAAGCAAAGCCTGAAGAAGGACAAAGCCCGGGTGACGGTGGGGACCCTGTCCAAGTTCGGCCTGCTGGAACTCTCCCGCCAGCGGCTGCGGCCCACCGCCGAGGTCAGCGCCTACCGGGCCTGTCCCTGCTGCCAGGGCCGGGGCCGGATTAAAAAGGTGGAGACCCTGGGCCTGAGCCTGCTCCGGGAAATCTCCACCCAGATCAGCCAAAACCAGTTCCAGGAGGTCCGGGCCTCGGTGCCTTTGGAGGTGGGCGCTTTTCTCCTCAACCAGAAACGCAAAGAAATTTTGAGCCTGGAAGATCACTACCATCTGAAGATCACCCTGATCCCCCAGGAAGGCCTGGGGCACGAAGAGATCCAGGTGGAATATCTCAAGCGGGAGGCCCCGGAGGCGAAACCGGCGCCCGAGGCCAAAGCTGCGCCGGAGCCTCAAACGTCGCCGGAATCCAAAAGGCCCCCGGAGCGCAAAAAGACCTCCCGGTCCAGGAGGGGGGCGGGCCGGTCCAAAAAGAAGGCCGCCCCCGAACCGGAAAAGATGGAATCGCCACCCGGGGTCGCCCCGGAAGACAAGACGGCTGGGCCAACGCCCGAAGGCGGACCCGGGCCGGAGCCGGAACCTTTCGAATCCCCCTAAAGGAGTAGTTGCATGCGCAGTGATTTGATGAAAACGGGGCTGGAAAAATACCCGCACCGGTCTCTCCTCAAGGCCATGGGGTTGACCGACAATGAAATCGACCGGCCCATCATCGCGGTGGCCAATTCCTACAACGAGTTTATTCCGGGGCACATTCACCTGGACAAGATCACCCAGGCGGCCAAGGCCGGGGTGCGCCTGGCCGGCGGCACCCCGCTGGAATTCGGGGTCATCGGGGTGTGCGACGGCATTGCCATGCACCACCCCGGGATGAAATATTCCCTGGCCTCCAGGGAGCTCATTGCGGACTCCATCGAGATCATGGCCACGGCCCACCCCGTGGACGGCCTCCTTTTAGTGGCCGACTGCGACAAGATCATCCCCGGCATGCTGATGGCGGCCCTGCGCCTGAACCTTCCCGCTATCCTCATCAGCGGCGGACCCATGCTGGCCGGGCGCTTCCGCGGCCAGGCGGTGGATTTGATCACGGTCTTTGAGGGAGTCGGGGCGGTGAAGACCGGCAAAATGACGGAGAAGGACCTGAAGGAGCTGGCGGAGTGCGCCTGCCCCGGGTGCGGCTCCTGCGCCGGCATGTTCACCGCCAATTCCATGAACTGCCTGAGCGAGGCGGTGGGGCTGGCCCTGCCCGGCAACGGCACCATCCCGGCGGTGCAGGCGGCCCGCTACCGCCTGGCCAAGGAAGCCGGTTTGAAGATCATGGAGTTGGTGGCCAAACAGATCCTGCCCCGGGAGATTGCCACGCTCCCGGCCTTCAAGAACGCCATGGCGGTGGACATGGCCCTGGGGTGCTCCACCAACACCGTGCTCCACGTGCCGGCCATCGCCCGGGAAGCGGGCATCGACCTGCCCCTGGACCTGTTCAACGAGATCAGCGTCAAGACTCCGCATCTGTGCGCCATGAGCCCCGGCGGACCCCACCACCTGGAGGACCTGGACGCAGCCGGCGGCGTCCCCGCGGTCATGAAGGTCCTCCTGGAGGCCGGCCTGGTAGACGGCACGCCCTTGAGCGCCAGCGGCAAAACCGTAGCCGACAACCTGGCCGCGGTCAAGGTCCTGGACGAGGGCGTCATCCGTCCCCTGAGCAACCCCTACCACACTCAGGGAGGCATCGCCATTCTCAAGGGCAACCTGGCGCCGGAGGGCGGGGTGGTGAAGCAATCCGCGGTGGACCCCCAGATGCTGGTCAACGAAGGGGTGGCCCGGGTCTTTGCGGGGGAAGAGGAAGCCACCCAGGCCATCCTGGGGGGCCGGATCGAGCCCGGCGACATCGTGGTCATCCGGTACGAAGGCCCCCGAGGCGGCCCCGGCATGCGGGAAATGCTCACCCCCACCTCCGCCATCGCCGGCATGGGCCTGGACAAGGAAGTGGCGCTGTTGACCGACGGCCGGTTCAGCGGCGGCACCCGGGGTGCGGCCATCGGCCACATCTCCCCGGAAGCGGCCGACGGCGGCCCCATCGGGCTGGTACACGAGGGCGACCGGATCAGGATCGATATCCCGGCCAAAACCCTGACCCTGCTGGTGGACGAGGCCGAGTTGGCCCGGCGGCGCCAAACCTGGCAGCCCCCGGAACCCAAGATCAAGCATGGCTATCTGTCCCGCTACAGCCGCCTGGTGAGCTCGGGGAGCCAGGGGGCGGTGTGCAAGTAAGCCATGGTCCTCGTTTCTCCTGGGTTTCCCCTGGGATTCTCGTTCCCAAGTTAAACTTGGGAACGAGAATCATAACGAGAATCCACCAGAAACAGGATTGCCAACAGGAACCGGTGGATCTCCTTCGAGGTTCTTCACTTTTCGACCGGGGCCGGGGCCGGCTTGGCGGCGGCGCTCCATAACCCGGCCGTCATCTCAAGGTAGGAAAGATTCTTTGTAGATAAAAATATATTGAATATTAAATAGTTACCTTAGTTATCGACCATAACCCGGCCCCTTATTACCACAACTAGATTTTTAAACCTTTAGGAGAAAATACTTATGCAACTGAAGATTAATCGGGAAACATTGTTGAAGGGAATCGGACGGACCCTGGGAGTGGTGGACCGTCGGGGGACCATGCCCATCCTGGCTAATTTTCTCCTGCAAACCGATGAAAATCGGGTAATTATTTCAGCCACCGACCTGGAAGTGAGCTTCCGGGGCTTCTACCCGGCGGAGGTGGTGGAACACGGGGCCCTGACCGTGCAGGCCCACTATCTTTTTAACCTGATCAAAGAGTTGCCGGGGGAAACCCTGGACCTGGAGGGCACGGAAAATTCCAATCTGAGGATCCAGGAGGGGGAGGCCCGGTACCAGCTCCACGGGATGCCGGCGGATCAGTTTCCTCCGGTCCCGGAGATTACCGACCAGGAGATGGTGCAGGTGGAGAGCAGCATGGTCAAGGAGATGATTGAAAAAACCATCTTTTCGGTGTCCGTGGACGACCTCCAGTACCATCTCTCCAGCATTTTTTGGGAGAGGGTGGGATTCCCCCGGGGCGGTCCGGAGGAGGAAGTTCTCCGGGAAGAAAGTCCGGAAGAAGCCGAGGAAGAAGGGCCGGAGCCGGAACTGGATTATTGGTTGCGCCTCATCTCCACCGACGGCCACCGCCTCACCCTCATCGAGCGGCCCTTGCAGGAATCCGGCCAGTTTCCCCTGGAGAAAGGCATCCTCATCCCCCGGAAGGGAATGGCGGAAGTGCTCCGCTTTCTGGCCGAAGAGGAGCAGGTCTCCCTGGGGCTGGGAAAGCAGAGCCTGGCGCTGAAGGCAGACGACCGCTACCTGTTCATCCGGATTTTGCAGGACAAGAGATTTCCCGATTACCGGCGCATCATCCCGAAGAGCTTCGCCTATCGTTTCGCCATCAACCGCCGGCAATTCTTCAACGCCATCCACCGGATTTCCCTGTTGTCCACGGAGCGCTTCAAAGGGGTGATCCTGAAGCTCCTGCCGGACCACCTGGAAGTGACCTTCAACAACCCGGAGGTGGGGGAGGGCCGGGAAGTGATGGGCCTGTTGATGGAGCAGGGGGACGCGGCGCGCCTCCCCATGGAAATCGGCTTCAACGCCCGGTATTTCCTGGAGCCCCTGAACGCCATGGCCAGCGATCTGGTGGTACTCCAAGTCAACGAACAGGACCGGCCTTGCTGCCTGGTGGATCAGACGAACCCGCATTATTTCAGCATCATCATGCCCATGAGTTTGTAAAAAAGGTTTTTTCCGGTTTTCCGTCAGGACAAGTTTGCGGTGAACGGCGCCGGCCGAAAAAGGTGACTCGCGCGGACGGCGGTTTCCTGGTATAATTACCTTATCGGGACCCGGAACCGGAAAGGAGCAATAATTTGGCTGGCACTGAGTTAGAGCACGGGGGTGAGGTCAAGGTGAGTGTCACCTCCGCCTCGGAGTACGACGCCGACAAGATCCAGGTCCTCAAGGGCCTGGAGCCGGTGCGGGAGCGGCCGGCCATGTATATCGGCAATACCGGCGTCGAAGGCCTCCACCACCTGGTCTATGAGGTGGTGGACAACTCCATCGATGAGGCCATGGCCGGATATTGCGACGAAATCAAGGTCACCGTCCATTCGGACCACAGCGTCACGGTGGAGGACAACGGCCGGGGCATTCCGGTGGACCGGCACCAGACTGAGCATCTGCCGGCGGTGGAGGTGGTCATGACCCGGCTGCACGCCGGGGGCAAGTTCGATTCCGGGGCCTACAAGGTCTCCGGCGGCCTGCACGGGGTGGGGGTCTCGGTGGTCAACGCCCTGTCCGCCTACCTGGAGGTGGAAATCCGCCGGGACGGCAAGGTCTATCACCAGCGCTATGAGCGGGGGAAAACCGTCACCGACCTGACGGTCACCGGCCGGACCAAGCGCCGGGGCACCAAGGTGACCTTTTTCCCGGACGCCGAAATTTTTGCGGAAATAAATTTCAGTTACGATCTTCTGACTCAGCGTCTCCGGGAACTTTCCTTCCTCAACGGCGGGGTGCGCATCCTGCTGGCTGATGAACGCTCGGGCCGCAAGAACGAGTTTATCTATGAAGGGGGCATCGTCTCCTTTGTCCAGTATCTGAACCGCAACAAGACTCCCGTCCATCCGGACCCCATTTATCTCACCGGCGCCAAGAACGGCACCCAGATCGAGATCGCCTGCCAGTACAACGACACCTATAACGAGCAACTCTTCACCTTCGCCAACAATATCAACACCCGGGAAGGGGGGTCGCACCTCTCGGGGTTCAAGGCGGGGCTGACTCGGGCCATCAATCAGTACATGGCCGCCAGCGACCTGCCCAAGAACCTGAAAAACAGCCATCTCCAGGGGGAGGATGTCCGGGAAGGGCTGATCGCGGTGATCAGCGTCAAGCTGCCCCACCCCCAGTTCGAGGGCCAGACCAAGACCAAGCTGGGCAACAGCGAAGTCAAGGGCCTGGTGGAAAATCTCCTGTACGAGCATCTCTTGACGTATCTGGGGGAGAACCCCCAGGTGGCCAAGCGCATCCTCACCAAGCTCCTGGAGGCGGCCCGGGCCCGGGAAGCGGCCCGGCGGGCCCGGGACCTGGTGCGCAAGAAAGGGGCGCTGGGAGACATGACCCTGCCGGGCAAGCTGGCGGATTGCCAGGAACGGGACCCGTCCCGGCGGGAGCTCTACCTGGTGGAGGGCGACTCGGCCGGCGGCTCCGCCAAGCAAGCCCGGGACCGGCGCTTCCAGGCCATCCTGCCCTTGAAGGGCAAGATCATCAACGTGGAGAAGGCCCGGTTTGAAAAGATGCTGGAGAACCCCGAGATCCGCACTCTGATTTCGTCCCTGGGCTCGGACCTCTCCAAAGACGAAGTCAGCCTGGATGACCTGCGCTACCACAAGGTCATAATCATGACGGACGCGGACGTGGACGGGGCCCATATCCGCACCCTGCTGCTGACCTTTTTCTACCGGCAGTTGGCCGCCCTGGTGGAGGGCGGCCACCTGTATATCGCCCAGCCTCCTCTGTACCGCCTGACCCGGGGCAATGAAAAGACTTATCTCAAAGATGACGGCGAGTTCAAAAAATACCTGCTCCAGCGGGGCATCGAGAAGAAGCGGCTGCGCCTGGGCCCCCAGCGCACCCTGGAAGGCGCCCCCCTGGCCCAGGCCCTGGAACAGGTGATCGCCTACCAGGAATATCTCCACCGGTTCGCCAAGCGGGGTCTGGCCCGACAAGTTTTGCAGATAGTCCTGGAGCACGGCGTGGTCAGCAAAGAGTCCTTGCGCCAAGCGGAGCCCCTGGAGCCGCTGGTGGCGGCCCTGAATGCCCGGAAGCGCTGGACCGCCCGCCTGGAGGCCGACGAAGAGCACCAGTCCTGGGCCGTGATCGTCGCCTCCCCCGACCGGGACGTCGGGGAGATGCGCCTGGACTGGGAACTGATGGGCAGCAGCGACTTTCAGGCCCTGGTGCGGCTGGATCAGGCCCTGGCGGACTTCAAGACCCCGCCCCACCGTCTGGAGAGCAAAGACCGGGCCTGGAAATTCGCCACCCTGGACGAACTGGTGGGCCTCATCCTGGAGGAAGGCCAAAAGGGCATCAATATCCAGCGCTTCAAGGGCCTGGGGGAGATGAACCCGGAGCAGCTCTGGGAGACCACCATGGATCCTGAAACCCGGACCCTGCTGAAAGTCAACATCGAGGACGCGGTGGCCGCGGACGAAATCTTCACCATCCTCATGGGTGACAAGGTGGAGCCCCGGCGGGAATTTATTCAGAACAATGTCCTTGAATTGAACGAACTGGATATTTAACTTCTAACCATTGAGCCGCGCCGCCGTTCGGTTCCGCCCAACCCTAGACTCTAACCCACAGGAGGAAAAAGCATGCATCGCAAGGCATCATACCAGATTTATGTCATTCGCCGGGAGATGCTGTCGGTCGGCGACACCCCGGATCACACCCTGATGCTCACCGAAATGGAAGGAGTGCCCGTGAAATATAAGCCCGGGGTGGCCGGGGAATTTATCTCCCGCCGCAGCGTCGGCTTCCACGACCGCATCAAGGGGAACGGCCCCATGCAGGGCTACGCCATCACCACCTTCGAGAACGGCGCAGTTTATTCCCGCTTTATCGGGGAGAAAAAAGGCCCCGCCACCACCGGCACCTGGGAGACCTACAAGGGTATCGGCAAACTGGCCGGCATCAAGGGCAAAGGCACCTTTACGGTGAAACCCGACCAGAAGCAGGGCCAATTTATCCTGGACATGGAAGGGGAATACCAATTATAGGCCATTAACCGGAGTCCTGCAGGCCAGTTCCCCTCCTGCCCTTTCCCCTGCGGGAGAGAGGAGGAAGCGGGGACCTCGGGGCGGTGAAGGCACCGCCCCTTTATTTCCCGAAGCGAGGGCCGCGGGCCAGCCGGGGAAAAATTACCACCCCGGATAACTTATATGGTTTTATGGTCGGGGCGTACCCTTAAATGGGCCCAAAGGGGGCGGCCACGCGGATAAGCCCTCACGGTGTCGTTTTTCGAGGGGAGTCGATATTAACTCCTGGGGTTCTCAACACTCTAATAATCAGGAGGGGATGAAAAATGCCGGACCAGACCTGCGTCAAGTGCGGCGCCGGGATTGAACCCGGTGAGGCCCGGGAATATGCCGGGCGGGACCTCTGCGAGGATTGCTACCTGGAAGCCCTGAGCCCCGCGGTGGTCTGCGACCCCTGGGCGGTGCACACCGCCAAAAGCCTCAAAGACCTGCCCGGGGGACACCACCTGACGCCGCGCCAGCAGAAACTCTACGAGCTGGTGAAAGCACGGGGCATGGTGCCGATTCCCGAGGCCGCCGCCCATCTGGGCCTGAGCGAAGGGGAACTCCGCCGGGAATTTGCGCCGCTGCGCCACATGGAAAAGCTCCGGGGCTGCAAGAAGGATGACCTCATCTACCTCACTCTGTTTTGACCTCCCCACCCGCCGACCTGGATTATGAGGTGCTCCGGCGGGTGGCCCGGGGAGACCAGGCCGCCCTGGCGGAACTCATCCGCCGGCACCAGGGCCGTCTTTACCGGGTGGCCTACCGCCTGTTGCGGGACCCCCAGGAGGCGGAAGACGTGTTACAAGAGGTCTTCCTCAAGGTCTTGGAGCATGCCCACCGCTTCGAGCCCCACGCTTCGGTGCGGGCCTGGCTCCACCGCATCACCGCCAATCACTGCCTGAACCTGCTGCGCCGGCGTCACCCCCAGCAATCCTTGGACCAGGATGACGCCCCCGTCCCTGCGGCGGCCGGCGCCACCCCCCTGGAAGCCCTGGAGGAGCGGGACCTGAGCCGCCGGCTGGAGCAGCTCCTGGACACCCTGCCGGAGAATCAGCGCCGGGCCCTGGTCCTGAAACGCTTCGCCGGGCTCTCCTACCAGGAGATCGGCGAGGAAATGGGCCTGACCCCCCAGGCGGTGGACGGCCTGCTGAAACGGGCCCGGCAGTTCCTGAAAAAAGCCTTGCAGGATTATTTATAGCCGTTGCCCAAAATTTTTTCTTATCCCCCCTAAACCTCTCCCCCCGCCGGGGGGAGAGGCGATAAAGAGAAGATAATTTCGAAAAATGATATATAGCGATTGCCAAAAGAGGCTCTTGTCAAAGGGATTTTTTTGTCACCCTGAGCGAAGCGAAGGGTCTCAAGCATCTAGAAATACGAGATTCTTCGCGGCGCTCAGAATGACAGACGTGGATTTTCCTGACTTTTGCAAGAGCCTCAAAAGTTTTTTCCGATATGACCATGCGCCTAGC
>Ga0172375_10008503_pt1 | contig 13781 bp, 7 predicted proteins | sample LakKiv1m_FD_114537 | JGI IMG/M metagenome (GOLD analysis project Ga0172375, IMG submission 114537) | Freshwater microbial communities from Kabuno Bay, South-Kivu, Congo - kab_092012_11.1m | ecosystem: Environmental > Aquatic > Freshwater > Lake | place: Democratic Republic of the Congo...
CGGTGCCGGTGTCCGACGGCAACACGACGATCACGTGGTCGGCTTCGCGCAGCGCCGCGTCGAGGCCGTCGAGCCCCACCACCCGGTCGTCGCCGCGCATCCACGTTGGGCGTCGCGGCGGCGGCGAGCGGCGCACGCCGGTCACGCGCACGCCGAAAGGCTTCAGCATCCGCCCGATCATGCCGCCGATGTGGCCGCAACCGACGATCACCGCATGCGTCCCCGCCAACAGCCGCGCTCCGAACAGCGCCGCGCGCGGCCACAATTCTCCGGCGAGCTGGCGGCGGTACGCCTCGAAGAGGCCGCGGTTGAAGGCCAGCATCAGGCCGAGCACCGTCTCCGCCATCACCGGTCCGTGGAACGTGCCGTAGCGGACCTTGACCCGCGCAGGCGGCGCGATCGCGAAAAAGTCGCGGCCTGCGGCCGGCGTGGCGATGCGACGCAGCGCGGGTGCCCGCGCGAACCACTCTTGCAGGAACGCCCACGTCAGGGCGATTTGCGTTTGAGGCAGAACCTTGAGAAACGATTGCTCGGTTCGGCACCAGACGACTTTCGCGCCGGGGAACGCCTCGCGCAACTGCGCGATGTGCCGCGCCCTCGCGCAGAAAACCGGTATGTCGTTCTCCTGAAAAACAGTTATGGACCCGACCTTCATGGTCTCCGCCTGACTGCGATGCGCAGCCTATTCCGTCTTCGCTTTTTTGTCTGTTTTCGTTTTCGCGTCCGTTTTCATCAGCGTGCCGCCGAGGTTGTAGGCCTGGGGAGGCTGGGGCTTGCCGAGGCCGACGCCCTTCGCCATCATCGACTTGAGTTCAGCGAGATGGTTCGCATAGACGTCGCGCGGCGAGCACCCGTACTTCTTGCACAGAGACGCCGCCATGCCCACCACCTCGCCCATCATACCGCCGGTGCGCATGACGCGGACCGTGCCGAGCGCGACGTGCGTGACGCTGATGTTCCGCCCCGCCATGAAAAGGTTGCCGACGTTCTTGGAATAGAGGCAACGGTAAGGAATCGGATAAGGATAGATCGCCTTGTGTTTGGCGATGGACTTGAACTCGCTTCCCGGGAAATTCGCGGTGTTCTTGGGATCCGGATAGTGCAAGTCGATGGTCCACGTCGTGCAGGCCGTCGCGTCCGGGTACTCGACGCGGCCCACGAGGTCCTGCTCTTTGAGGACGAGATCACCCATCAGGCGGCGCGACTCGCGCTTGCCCGCCACGTAGGCGACCCATGCGAGTTGGCGGTTCGCGAAGTCGGCCTTCGTCTTGGAATGGTTTTTCAGGAACGACCAGTTGGAATAGACGACCAGCATGCCGTAGTCGCGCACGCGCTCGAAGTCGGCGACCTGGTCGACGTTCATGCCCGTCTCCCACGTCCATTCCCCCATCTTGACGCGCTCGCAGCTCTTATCGGTGAAAGACAATGCCCACGCGATGTCAGGAAAGGCCACCGGTGCCTTGGCGTCGACCGAATACCACTGCACCGAGGCACCCATGGTCTGGCGGTCGGCCTTCTCGACCGCCGTCGATTCGTCGGTCTCCGCCTTGCTCTCCCGTCCGTACCGGAACTCCGCGCCCGCAAGCGCGCCGATCGCGCCGTCGCCGGTGTTGTCCAGCACGAGCGGCGCAACGAAACGCGTCTCGACGCCGGTCTCGACGTTGCGCCCGATCACGGCCGCTATTTTCGCGCCGTCTTTTTCGACCGCCACGCCGCGCGTGTTCAGAAACAGGGAGATGTTTTTCTCGGCCCCGACCGCGTCGAGCTTGCGCTGGTCCTCATAGTACTCCGGCGGTTGGGCGTTACCGCTCTTGGCCGGGCCGACCTCGCTCACGACATCGCCGAGTCTGGGATAGGGCCCAAGGTTCTGACGCCCCGCCAAATGCACGCGCACTTCGGAGCTGTTGTTGCCGCCGAGCACGGGACGGTCCTGAATCAGCGCGACCTTGAGCCCGAGTCGCGCACCCGCGATCGCCGCGCACGTGCCGGGGATGCCGCCTCCCACGACGATCAGATCGGCCTCAACGCTCCCCTTCGGCACCGTGATCGCGCCCATTTGGCGACGGAACGTCTCCAGCTTGGCCACATCGGACTCCGGCTTAAAAGCGGGATCGGACGACAGAATCAGCGCGTCGCAGCGGCCGTCGAAACCGGTGAGGTCGCGAAGCGCCAGCTTGGCCTCGCCCTTGGCCAACTCAACCGTCCCCGCCTCCTGCCATCCCCACTCGGTACCCCGCGTTCCGAGGACCGCATCCAGCGCGCGGCCATTCACAAGAACCTGAAACTTGCCGGGAGCGTCTTTCTTCGTCCACGGGGCCGCCCAGTTGCGGGTGCGGGCCCAAACGCGGTACGTTCCCGCCTCGGACACGCCGACCGACGTCGCGGCGTCGGCCACCAGCGCGCCGAGACCATGGGCTAGGAGAAAGGACGAGCCCATCTGGTCCATGAACTGCTGGTCGACGACCCAACCACCTTTATCCTTAAAGGTCTCGGCCTCGACCAGCAACGTCGCGGCCCGCGCATTCCATCCGGCCACGGCGATCCCCAATCCCAATACGATCCGAATCCCAAACATGCGCACACCCCATCGTTGAAAAGTTGTTTCGTTTATACCACATCCTGCCATTTCGGGAAAGCGGAACACCACCCACCCCGTTCCGTAATCGGTTGGAGACAGGGGATGCGAATCTGATGCGTGTTGGGCGCGAAAGCACGGGACGAGCGTCTTGTCCTCCGCCGCTTTGTGAAGGAGTATCTGCTCGTGCGCACTACCGGGCGCGCAGACGCACGCCCCTTGTCTGTTGCCAACCGATTACCCGCGCAACCTCGTTTTCAGTTTTCAAACGGCACGTGCCCCACTATCATAGTGACGTTGCGGAAAGAGGTGCCGCAGACGACCACTCCTGAGCGGCCGTCCCGTTCCAGCACCCGGACCCGAACCCGAGGATCGATTCAACGCCATGGACATTCCCACCACCACCGCCATCCGCGCTTTGCGCGCGGCCAACGTTCCCTTCGAACCGTGCGTCTACGATTACGTCGAACACGGCGGCACGCGCCATTCGGCCGAGTGTCTCGGCGTCGACGAACACGCCACCGTCAAGACGATCGTCATGGAGACCGACGCAAAAAAGCCTTTCATCGTGCTCATGCACGGCGACCGCGAGATCTCGACCAAACAAATGGCCCGCATCCTCGGCGTCAAGTCCGTTGCGCCTTGCTCGCCAGACACCGCCAGCCGCCACACCGGCTATCTGGTCGGCGGCACCAGCCCCTTCGGCACCCGCAAACCGCTGCCCGTCTACGCCGAAACCACGATCTTCGACCTCCCTTCGCTTTACATCAACGGCGGCCGCCGCGGTCTGCTCGTCAAAATCACGCCCGAAACTCTCGACCGCGTCGCCCGCCCCACCCGCGTCGGCGTCGCCGTATGAGCGCAAACGCCTCACCCGCCATGGACCGCTGTTTCCTCAAGGCCCGCGAACCGCTCGTCTCCGCCGTCTCGGACTGGCTGGCGGCGCGGGTGCGCACCACGCCCGGCGGCGTTCCGTCGTTGCGCCACTTGCTCGTGATCGTGCCCACCCGCCAGGCGGGCCGCCGCCTGCGCCTCGCGCTCGCGGCGCGCACGGGCGGCTGCCTGCCTCCCCTTGTGCGGCTTCCGGCGCAGGTCATCGTCCCCGCCCGCGCGCCGGACCCGCTCGTCGCCACGCCGGCCGAATTTCTCGCGCTGCTCAGCCGCTTCCTGCTCGATCTCTCCCCGCAGGACGCACCCCATCTCATCCCTTCCCGCTCCCGCCCGACCGATCCTCCGTTCGCTTGGGCGCTCGGCGTCGCCCGTCAGCTCGCCGACCTCTGGGGCCTTCTCCAAGAGAACGCTCTCACCATGGCCGACGTCGCCGCACGCGTCGAAACGCTCCTCGCCGGCGAAGACCTCGACGTCGAAGTCGCGCGCTGGCGGGAACTCGCGCAGTTCGAGAGCCGCTTTTTCGACCTCCTGCGCGCTCGCGGACGCACCCCCGCCCCGCTCGCCCGGCAACAGGCCGTCGCCGATCCCCTGCTGCCGGAAGGCGTCGAAGGCATCGTCCTTCCTGCCCTCGCCGACGCCCAGCCAGCCCTCTATCCCGCGCTCGACCGCCTCGCCGGACAAGGTGCCGCGCTTACCGTCCTGATCCACGCCGCCCCCGCCGACGACGCCCGCTTCGACCGCTGGGGCCGCCCCGAACCGGACCACTGGCTCGGCGATCACGCCCCGCGCCTCCCGCTCGACGACGGCCAGATCGTCCTCGCCGCCAACAGCGTCGAACAGGCCCGCATCGCCGCCGCTCTCGTCGCCGCCGTCCCCGCCGACCGCGAGCCGCCCGCCCTCGGCATGGCCGACGACGCGCTCTTCCCCGAACTCCAGTCCGCCTTCCTCGCGCACGGCCTGGCGCTCCACAACCCGGCCGCCTATCCGCTCGCCGCCTCCGCCCTCGGCCGCCTCATCGCCCAACTCGAAGCCCTCGCCCGCGAACCGCGCTTCCCCGTTCTCTCCGCCTTCCTGCGCGAAGCCGACGTTCAGCGCTGGCTCGAAAGCCGCCTCGCCGACACCCATCCGGGCATCCCGTGCGCCGACCTGCTCCGCGCCCTCGACGAGCTTCAGAACGCGCATCTGCCGCAGACCCTCGACGCGGCCCGAGACTTCTGCGCCCAGACGCGCCGCGCGGCCGCCGCCGAAAACGCGCCGCGCTGGGCCGCGCTTCTTGCCGCGCTCGACGCGGTCGCCGACCTGATCGATCCGCACGGCCAACCGCGCCTCGCACGCCTTACCGCCCAACTTCAGACGCTCTTCGCCGCGCGCACGCTTTGCGAGCGCGCCCCCGGCGACCGCGAACTCGCCGCCGCCGCCGAGGCCGCGCTCGCCGTCTTCGACGCGCTCGACTCCGATCTCGTCGCGTCTGCGCTCGACGACGCCCAACGCGCGAATTTATTCGACACGCTGCTCGCCGCCGCCACCTATCAGCTCGAACCGGAAGGCCCCGACGTGCGCCTCACCGAGGGATGGCTCGAACTCCCCTGGAGCGCCGCACCCGACCTCGTGGTCACCGGTTTCAACGAGGGCTGCGTGCCCGACGCCGTGGTCGGCCACGCCTTCCTGCCCGACCGCCTGCGCCAAGGACTCGGGCTCACCGACAACGCGCGCCGCGCCGCACGCGACACCTATCTGCTCGCCTCGCTGCTCGCCTCGCGCCCGGCGGGCGCCGTGCGCCTCCTGCTCGAACGCGTCTCCACCCGCAACGACGTGCGCAAGCCCTCGCGCCTGCTCTTCCTCTGCGACGACGACACCCTCGCCGCGCGGGTCCGCACGCTCTTTCGCGACGCGGAAGCCTCCGCATCCGGACACCCGCGCGCCCTGCCCGACGCTTGGCGGCTCGCATTGCCGGTCCCGGAGACACCGCCCGACCGGCTCAGCGTCACGGCCTTCAAAAGCTACCTCGCCTGCCCCTTCACGTTCTATCTGCGCCACATTCTCGGCATGGAACCCGCCGACGACCGCCGCGCGGAACTCGACGCGCCCGCCTTCGGCACGCTCTGCCACGACGCGCTGGAAACCTTTGGACGCTCGGAGCTGAAGGATTCCTCCGACGTCGACGCCATCGCCGCGTTTCTCGAAGACGCCGTCTGGTCCGCCCTGCGCCGGCAATGCGGCGAAACACTCTCCGCCGTTCTGCGGCTCCAAGCTTCGGCCGCCTGCAAACGGCTCGCCTTCTTCGCCCGACGCCAAGCGGCCCTGCGCGACGAAGGCTGGCGGATCGTCCATGTGGAACGCGACCTCGCGACGACGACGCGGGGGCTCTCGATCCGCGGCCGAGCCGACCGTCTCGACCGGCACGAAACAACCGGTGCCTGGCGCATCATCGACTACAAAACCTGGGACCGTTTCCGCCCGGGCGACGGCCCCGAGCGCTTCACCGAATCGGGCAAAGCCATGCTCGACTACGCCGCTTCGCGCGGTTTCGAGCCCTTCCTGTTCGGCGGCAAACCGCGCGTCTGGAGCGACCTTCAACTGCCGCTCTATCTCCAGATGGCCCAGACCGGCGGCCTCGTCGACCCCGGCGCAAAAGTCGAGTGCGGCTATTTCGTGCTCGGCGAGACCGACGTCGACACCGGCTGCCGCGCATGGGAGTTTGCGGAGCTGCAAGACACCGCCCGCGCAACCCTGCGCCGCGCCGTCGATGGCATCCGCGCCGGAATCTTCTGGCCGCCCTCGCCCCGCCGCGAATGGCAGCGCGACTACGCCGCGCTCTTTCTCGACGATCCCGAAACCGGCGTCTCCACCGCTTGGGTCGCCGATCAGCAGCGGCGTCTCGGCGCAAGAAACGGAGGCGCGCGATGAACAACCGCTTGATCCGCGCCTCCGCCGGCACCGGCAAGACTTTCGCGCTCGCCACGCGCATGATCCGCCTGATGCTTCTCGGCGTCGAGCCCAACCACATCGTCGCGCTGACCTTCTCGCGCGCCGCAGCCGGCGAAATCTTCAACCGCCTCGCCGGCCGCCTCGCCAACGCCGCCTCCTCCGAGTCCGGCGCGGCCAAGGAATCGGCGTTCCTTTTCGACGGCCCCGAAGCCGAACTCGCCCGCGCCCTGCGCGAACGCGCAGGCGAGCCCGTTCCGCGCGCCGATTTCGCCGCGCTGCTGCGTCGCCTGATCGCCACGCAGCACGCAAGCATGATCGGCACCATCGACAGTTTCATGACGCGCATGGTGCAGGCCTTCCCGCTCGAACTCGGCCTCCAAGGTCCGCTCAGCATCATGGACGATTACCGCGTCGCCCGCGAGAAGGCCGACGCCATGTCCGCTCTGCTGAACCGCGTCGCGGCCGACCCTGCGGGCGAACTGTTTTCCGAATCGTTCCGTCTGGCAACCTTTGGCCGCGAAGGCAAGACCTACGGCGAGAAACTCGCCGCCTTCATGGACGACTGGCACGGCATCCTGCTGGACCATCCCGAGCCGTCGGCGTGGGGTCGGCCCGACATCATCTGGCCGCGAGGCCTTCCCTTCCCGGTGCATGCCGACCTCGCCGCGCTCGCGGACCAGCTCGACGCCGAAATCCGCGCCGACTGGGCTGCCGTCGACCGCGAAAAGCCGTGGGAGGAGTTTTGCGCATTCGTGCGCGCTTTCAACGGCACCTTCTCCGACAAGGCCGGTATCCAGAATGTGCTCTCCGCCTATCAGCCGAACGCGTCGTCCATCACGATCCGTTACAACCGCCAAGCGATCACCTTCGCCGGTTCCAAAGCGCGGCTCATCCTCGACGCCGTCGAGACGCTCTACGGCCTCGTCCTCCGCGCCCGGTGCCAGTCCACGCAGGGCCTTTACGCGCTCATGGCCCAACTCGAGGCCGCCTACGCGCGCAACACCCGCGCCTGCGGCCTGCTCACCTTCGACGACATTCCGCGCCTCATCGCGGGCCTCGCCGCCGACGTGCGGCAAAACATCGAATACCGCTTCGATTGCCGCTTCAGCCATTGGGCGCTCGACGAATTTCAAGACACCTCGCGCGCCCAATGGAACGCGGTCCGCAACCTTGTCGACGAGATCATCCAGTCCGACGACGACGCGCGCTCGCTCTTCGTGGTCGGCGACATGAAACAGGCCATTTACGGGTGGCGAGGCGGCGATGTCGGCATCTTCGAGCGCGAGGCCGACTCCGGCCACTACGCGCTCGCCGACCTCAACGCCTCTTACCGCTACTGCCCGCAGATCGCCGAACTCGTCAACCGCGTCTTCGACGGCGCCCGCCTCGCCGCGCGGCTCGCGGACGGCGCGCCCGGCGCGGGCCGCCGCTGGCAGAAACTCTGGTCGCCCCACGCCTCGCGGCAACGCGACGGCTTCGCCTCGGTGGAACGCGTGCCCGCCCCCGAGCGCGAAAGCGACGAGAAGCCGCTCGACCCCTATCTGCGCGCCGCCTGCCGCCATTTCCTCGAACTGCGCCCGTGGGAACGCGGCGTCAGCGCCGCCGTCCTCGTGCGCACGAACGACCAAGGGCAGCGCTTCGCCGACGCCCTGCGCCGCGCCGGCGTTCCCGCCGTGTGGGAGGGCGAGAGCGCCATCTGCGACACACCGGTCGTCACGGCGTTCCTGCACCTGCTAAAAATCGCGGAACACCCCGGCGACACTCTCGCATGGCGGCACGTCTGCGCGTCGCCGCTCGCCGACACGGTGTTCCGCGACATCTGCGCGCTTCCGCAGACGCAGGCCGTCGCGCAGCTCTCGCGCCGCGTGTTGGAAGACGTCTCGCGCCTCGGCCTGCCGCGCGCCCTGCGCAACTACATCGTCCCGCTCGCCGACGCCGAACCGTTCACGCGGACGCGCCTCGACGATCTGCTGCGGGCCGCCACGCAGTTCGCCGCGGAAGCCGACGCCGAAACCACGCTCACCGACTTCGCCGATTACGTCGCGTCCTTCAAGACACGCGATGTGGCCGACACTTCGACCGTCAAAATCCTCACCGTTCATCGAAGCAAAGGGTTGGGATTCGACCTCGTGCTGCTGCCGATCATCGAGAACACCGGCCTCGACGTCGTCCCCACCGACGGCGTGCTCTTCGCGCCGGACGATGCCTGGCTGCTCACCAATCCGGGACGGCAGGTGGTCGCCGCCGACGCCACGCTCTCGGCGGCGCGCGCGCACACGGTCGACGACGGCGTCTTCGAGGAACTCTGCGTTCACTACGTCGCCATGACCCGCGCCAAACGCGAGCTGATCGTGCTGCTGCGCCCCGAGTCCAAAGCAAAAAGCGAAACGCGCTATTTCGCCGACCACATCGCCGACGCGTTCGGCGGAACACTGCCGTGGAGCACCGGCGACCGACGCTGGATCGAAACCGCCGCCGAAGGCACCCAAACCGCGCTCTCGTCCGCACACCCGCCGATTCCGCTCGCGCGGCCCGCGCGTCGCGTCATGCGCCGCGTCACCCCCTCCTCGTTCGTCTGCTACGGACGCGCGGCCAGCGAACTCTTCAGCCCGCGCGACGACGCGGCGCGGCAGCGCGGCACGCGCCTGCACGAGGCGCTGAGCCGCATCGAATGGCTCGATCCCGCAGCGCCGCAGCCGCCGGATCTGCCTATTGGCGAACTTGACCTCACCGTGCCGTCCGCTTTTCGCGACGCGCTGGCCCGGCCGCCCGACGCCGTCGAACTCTGGCGCGAGCGGGACTTCGAATTGATCGTCGGCGACGACTGGATATCGGGCACCTTCGACCGCGTCGTCTTCCACGACGGCCCGGCAGGCCGGAGCGCCGACATTTACGACTTCAAGACCAACCGCCGCCGCTCCAACGAAAGCGAAGCCGCCTTCGCCCTGCGCCTGCGCGACACGTACGAAGGCCAGATGGACGGCTACCGCCGCGCTCTCGCGCGCCTTGCGGATATGCCCGAGCGTTCCATCCGCTGCATCCTGCTCGCCACCGCCACCCGGCAGGCCCTAACGAATTCGGATCACGGACAGCCCGCGCGATAGTTCGCGATCGCCTCAGAAGTGCGCAACGGACGACTGTAGAGGCGGAGCAGAGAGACGGCGGGCGCGATCTGCGCAGTGCCGTCCGTTTTGACGTCGCCCATCTCCAGCGGGATGCGGCCCCAGCCGTACTGGCGGACCTTGCCGCCATCCAGAAAGACGCCGTCCCCCACGACGCCGATCACGGCGGCCGAGAAGTCGCAAACGAACGCGACGTGTTGGCGGCGGTCCACTTTCAGAAAACCGGGATCCGTGTGCCATGACGCCACGCGCGCACCGTCGCTCAGTTCGATTTCGAGCGTCGGCCGACCGCCGAGTTCCGCCGTCATCACGCGCACGCCCTGACCGTCCACGCCCAGTGTGCTGAACAGCATCTGTCCCGGCGCCAAATTTTTCAACTGCGTCCACATCTCGACGGTCAGTCCGCCGTGGGAGAGGTCGCCGAAAGCCGATGGTGCCACCACGCGCGTCACGGCGGCTTCCGCGCCGCCGCGCTGTTCGAACACGAGTCCGTTCCGACACACATTCGTGGCGGTCGCCTGCGACCAGAGGCCGCCCAGCAGGGCGCGGTCGATCAGATGCACGCGGGCGACGGTCTTCTGCGTCTCGGTGATCCAGAAACGCCCTTCCCGCTCGATCAGATCGGGATAGCTCATGCGGATCGCGGGCGAAGGGTCGAAGAGCACGAGTTCCGGCTCCGACCAGCAGATGTTGCCGTCCGCGCCCAAAATTCCGCCCGCAAGAAACGCGGGATTGCGACCGGCCCACAGCTTGCCGCCGTGGTTGTGGAACCAGAAGAGATACCTGCCCTCGGAGGTCACGAACAGCTTGGGGCAAGCGCGGGGCGTCTTGAGCGTGCGCTGCCCGGGGCCGTAGGTCATCGGTTCCGGCAGCGACCACGTGGCACCGCCGTCGCGGCTGCAGCTTTGGCCGGGCGTCACGCCTTCCAGGCGGAAGACGCAGAAGAGGTCGTCCCCTTTCAGCGGCACAAGGTTGTGCTCTTCCTGTACGCTGCCGAGCGCCGGGTTGCGGATGCCCTTGTTGCCGTCGGGCAGCAGACGGAAGGTGACCTTGTCGGGGTCGGCTTCGGTGAGCAGGTTGGTGGATGAAACCACCCAGCCCTCGCCCTCCTGCATGAAGAACTTGCCCAACTTCGTGAACGCGAACAGCACCGTGCCGTTCTGGATCTTGGGCTTGTCGATGCCCCAGAAGTGGCACACGGTCCCCTTCCACGGATTGCCGAGGTCCACGTCCGTGATGCGGATGGGGATGCGGTAGCGCTGCGCGGACCACGTCCGCCCCTCGTCGTCCGAATAGCGGAACGCATACCAGCCGTGGGTGTCGGCGCGGACGCGCCTGTCCGAATTCGGCAGCGTGACGACGTTGTCGCCGTTGTACGTATAGAAGGCGTAAATGCGGCCGCTCGGCGTGATGAGGGGCGTGACCCACGACGCCTCCGGGCCGCTGGCGGGTTCGATATCGACCAGTTCGGACCACGTCTTGCCTTGGTCTTCGCTCCGGGTTGAAACCACGTGCTGACCCTGCTGGCCCTCGAGACCGGAGCCGGTCGTCAGCGTACAGATCCATGTGCCGCCGGTGGTCACGACCACGTAGGGCTGGTCGACGTAGCTTTCGCACGGGATGCGCAGGCCGTTCGCGATGTTGCGCGGATCGGTCGCGCGGACGGTCTGGATGTCAGCCGCCCGAACCGCCGCCGCAAGAAGCAGACAAAAACAAAAGATACCCTTCATGTCGCACCCTCCGGTTCTCGCTTGCATGCGGCAAAAGGTACCGCTTTGCCCCCCTCTGCGCAACCGTAAACTCATTGCATCAGATCATCAGGAAAACGCCCAAACGTGGCACGCGCAATGAAGTGCTGCGGTCGACTCGCCCGTGGGCGGTTTTTTTGTCCGACTCGAAGCGCAACCCGCTTACCCGTGCCGCACATCCGTAGCGTCACGGGCATTCCGTCGCCCGACGCGCGGCACCGATGTTCACCCGTAACCCGTTCCGCCGTCCGTCCCGGGCACCGTCACGGGGCCGAGCCTCAGCGCACGGGCCGTCCGGAGATCCCCCCACTCGGCGAACCGCATCCTCCGCGCGCCGTCCCTGCGTTTCGGGCCGAAAAACCGTCTGTTGTCGCTGAAGACCCGCTCCACGAACGCCTTGCCGCCGATCGCCATGCCGTCCGTGAAGTACCGGACCCGGCAGCGCAGCGCCTGCTGGATCGTCAGCCTCCCGCCGCTTTCGATGACTTTGTCGACCTCGGCCGCCGCGATCCCCGGACGCACGCCCCGCCCGCCGTACGCCGCGTGCCGTTCCTCGCCCGCCGTGTAGAGCAGCACACGGTAGCGCTTCGCGGCGCGACGCCAGCCGTCCGCCTGCTCCAGCCACCGCGAGTCATGGACGGCGACGAGCCCCTCCCGCGCATGCCTCATGACCCGCCTCCTCTCCCTTACACGTTACACGTCCCCTACTTTACCCTCCATTTTCTTAACAAATCCGAAACGTGGAGGGCGAGGCTGCGCCGAGCCGTCGCTTAACTTAGCGCCATTCATACCTTTGTTCTGTCTTTGTTCCTTAAAAAAGCGTCGCAGAGGCCGCAGGTGCGATTCAACTTTGTTGAATCCGCACCCGATTTAGGAGTTAGAGTTAGGAGTTTCAACACCTTGAAAGTTTATTGAACACCTGTTCACACGACGGTTCCGATCGCATAGAGCGGAAGATTCGTCATCCAAGATTCTTTCCGGTAATCGGAAAGCGATGTCCGGATCGCCGTTTCGGGACGGTATTTCTCGCAAAACAGACGGAAACTCTTCGCCTGAAGGCTCTCGCCGGATTTTACTTCAATCGGAATCACCCGACCTCCGCACTGCAAGACAAAATCGACTTCCGCCGTGCTTTTGTCGTTCGACCAGTAGCCGATGAAATCGCAAGGAAGGTGACGCAGTTGCTGCAAAACGTACTGCTCCGTCAGCGTGCCTTTGAACTCCTCGAAAATCCGGTTACCGTCGATGATTGTCCGACTGTCCAACCCTGTTTTGGCCGCAAGAAGACCGACATCGGACATAAAGAGCTTGAAGGCTGAAAGACTCTGATAGGCCGCCAACGGCATCCCCGGCTTTTCGACTTTGCCGCATTTGACGATCAGACCGCAGTCCGACAGCCACTGGATAGCCAGCTCGAACTCTTTGGCCCGTCCGCCATCTCTTAGAAGGCCATATATAAATTTCCGGTTTTCCTTTGCGAGTTGCGACGGAATACTCTGCCAGACCATACGGATGCGCGGCACACATCCGAGCGGCGCGTGCTTTGAGAAGTCGTTCTCGTACGCGTCGAGAATCCGCTTCTGCACCCTCCGAACGGCCTCGAAATCCCCGTCCTGCGCAAAGACGGAAACCGCCTCCGGCATCCCTCCGACAAACAGATAATGTTTCAGATGCTCGATATACCGATTTTTGAAGTAGCCGACCGATTTCCAGTCCCGGTCACGCAGCAGTTTATCAAGCTCATCTTCTCCGACGGCGGACAGGTACTCCGAAAACGACATCGGCCCCAAATCGAGATAGTCCACCTTCCCGACGGGAAACGAAACCTGCCCGTGAAGCGACACCCCTAAGAGCGAGCCAGCGGCCGCCACATGGTATTGAGGCGCTTTCTCGCAGACGTACTTCAGCGCCGTGAGCGCCCGCTCGGCCGACTGGATTTCGTCGAAAATGATCAGCGTGTCCTCCGGCTCGATCTTCGTCTTGAACTCAATCCCAATGATCCGCAAGATGCGTTCGATATCGAAGTCCTCGGCGAACAGCGTCTGCAGCCTCGGAGCGTCCTCAAAATTTATATAGACGCACTGCCTGTAGGCGACGCGACCGAACTCACGCAACAGCCACGTTTTCCCGACCTGACGGGCCCCGCGGACCAACAGCGGTTTTCTGCGCGGATCGCTTTTCCAGCGGGTCAGGTCAGCCATCCGTTCGCGTTTCATACAGTATCCTCCTTTAAACGCTTCGGACGGTAGCATATCGCCCGTTCGGGATCAACACTTTATTCGAGAACTTTTAGTTTAATAACAACACTTCTTTCTGGAACTTTTTGTTGTCCATGGCCAATTCACGCGCAGACGCGGATGGGCACATACCCGCTCACAAGCCCAACGTTCAACGCTCAACGCTGAAGTTTGTCCAAAGAAGTGCTCTTTCTCATCTTGCCTATAAATTGACAGGATTACATGATTCTCATGATTGGACAACATCATGTTAATCATGTAATCCTGTCATAAACTTATC
>Ga0172375_10008504_pt1 | contig 13781 bp, 11 predicted proteins | sample LakKiv1m_FD_114537 | JGI IMG/M metagenome (GOLD analysis project Ga0172375, IMG submission 114537) | Freshwater microbial communities from Kabuno Bay, South-Kivu, Congo - kab_092012_11.1m | ecosystem: Environmental > Aquatic > Freshwater > Lake | place: Democratic Republic of the Congo...
ATTTACCATAATTTATCATTTAAACTTGTTTCATAATCTCTTGTTATTTAGTAATATATATTTTCATAGAGACCCTGAAACAAGTTCAGGGTGACAACTTTGGTGGACTTTTGCAAGTCCCTCACATGATTGGTGTTTGCTTTTCCTAATGCCCAGTGCCTGATGCCTAATGCCATTTTCCCTTTCCGCAGGAAATTTTTTCCTGTTTTGAACTATAGATGACATTCAATCGGCAAATAAATCCCCTCGGCGTTTTCAGCCTGCCAGCGAACGGATTCAGCATGCGGCCGGAAATCCTGCCCGGCGATAATTTGCAGATTGCTCAAGTTTCTGCAGAAACCCTCCGGGCCGGGGACATTTGCGTTTTCAAGAAAGACGGCCGCCTCATTGCGCACCGGGTGCTCCGCAATTTCCCCGCGCAGCGCCGTTTTCAGGAGAAGGGCGACGGGAAATTTCAACCGTACTTAGTCGATTATGCGGATGTTATCGGAAAAGTCAACGCAGTGGAACGCGCCGGCGTCCGCCGGACGCTCGACCGTCCGACACAGCGTTTCCGCAGCCGGTTTATCGCTTTCTTTTCCTTAAATAAATATCGTCTGATTATGCTGTTCAGCCGGATCAAGCAGAGGATAGACGGAATTGCCCTCCAAAAACTCCATTGAAATCGCATATATGCTGTCCCTGATGCGTGGTCAGCATCCCGGGCTTTTTACCGGTGATTTGAACCTTCTGCAGAAGATGCTCAAATTTCACCACATCGTGGAAAACGCCAAAGCTTTTCTGGATACTCTGCCCGCGGCGGAGATGAATCCGGAGCTGATGGAATTCCTGAAAGCGCATTCCGTTTTCTGCGCCGCGCACCGGCAAGCCGTGCAGGGTGGTTTCAGTCTCATCGTAAACATCCTTAAAAACAACCACATAGATTTCCTGGTCTTTAAAGGCATCTATCTGGAAAAAGCCGTTTATCCTTCCGACACTATCCGGCATTACGCCGATCACGATATTTTAGTGCGCCGGGAGGATTTATCCCGCACGGAAAAACTTTTCCTGGAAAACGGATTCGCTCCGCAGGCGAGCTTATTCAATAATTTCGACATAGATATTTGTATTCAAAAAGGTTACCCCCGCGCGCTGGCGCATCGAAAGGCACGCTATTTGCAAATCGACCTGCACACCAGGTTATCCATCGCTCCCGGACCGTTGTTTCTGGACCCGGAAGAATGCTGGAATAATCCGCTGGTGGTGAACCTCGAAGGTCATCAGGTTGAAACGCTGAGACCGGAAACCGCATTCCTGCATCTGTGCTGGCACAGTTTGAAACATTCATTCTGCCGGATGCTGTGGATGCAGGATTTGAAGTTCTTTCTGAGTAAGTATTATGTGCTGGACAAACCGGAATTTCTCCGACTGGTGAAGAAACACCGGGCGGAAAAAATCGTCTGCACCGCGCTTAACCTGCTGACTAAAGTATATAATGATCCTTCCCCCTGCGATATTTTCCTTAGCAGTATCAGGAAATCCCCATCTGTTGAAAGCCGCTATTTTCGCTTGCCGGAAATTTTCGAACCGCGCCGGGAGATTTCCGCCAGAACTCGGGTGATGCGTGATGTGGCGGTGACATCAGGTTGGGCACGGAAACTCAGATATCTGGGACAGGCGATTTTTCCTCAACCGGAATCGGTGGAATCTTTGGAAGGGAAAATTCACAGCCGCCTGCATTGGCGCTATATAATAAGCCGTTTCCGCACGCTGGCGGCGGCATTCATCGATTTTCAGAAATTTAAGAAGTAGGCTGGGGGCTTGTCCCCTGACAAATCCTGCGGGGGGATAAAACCCCCGCCTACCAATGCCCAATGCCTAATGACTTTTCGAGAGGAACTTTTGACCGATAGCAATTACAAAATAATGGACAATGTCGTCTGGGAACGAGTGGCGGACGAAATGATTGTCTTCAACCTGAACAGCGGACGCTACTATCGCTTCAACCATTCGGGCCTGCAAGTCTGGCAAGGTCTCATCGACGCGCTTTCCCGGCAGAAAATCATCCTCAAACTGCAGAAAGAATTCGGCAGTGACAAGAATATCGAACGGGATGTGGATAAATTCCTCGACGAACTGCTCAAAGAAATGCTGATAAATCACAATGAATGACCATACAACATATCTCAGATACCGCATTTTTCAGCGGATAATCGGAGTGCAGGCGCCGGAGGAAATCGCTTCCCGGCTGTATCCCCGTTTAAAACCGGTGGAAATAGCCGCGAAACCTGATTATACCATAGAATTTACTTACTTAGACCTGATTCCTCCTCCGCCGGAATCAGCTCATTGGTCGAAAATCTTTTCCGGGGAGATGTCGTTTCAGGATAGAAATGTCTATTACCGGCGTTCCAAGAAACTCATCAGGATTGAAAAGACTCCCGGTAAAGTGACGGTCTTTCTCCCCCGGGAAAATCAGCCCTATCTTCCGCCGGAATCTGTAATGGATACCGCTTTGATGCTGCTGCTGGAAGATCAAGGCTATTTCCCTCTGCACGCGTCCGGCGGTAAACTGAAATCGAATATCCTTTTTCCCGGCAAATCGGGCAGCGGCAAATCGACTTTATCTTACCGCATCGCCGAATGCGGGGGTAATTTTCTGGCCGACGACCATATCTTTTTAAAGCTCGAAAGCGGTAAAGAGGTAGCGCATTCTTATCTCACAACCGCGCTGCTGCGCAAGGAAAAAAGCGACTTCAATCCCGATAAAAAGACGGTCGATTTACACCGCGATTCTTTTGCCCCGGTCCTAGAAACAATGATTCCGGATACCTTAGTTTTCCCACAGTTTTTCCCCGGCGATGAACCATTATTGCAGCCGCTGCCCATAGCGCAGGCGGCGATGAAATTGATTCCCTTAACGCTTCCGCCGCAGAAAGCGGCGGAATTCGCCCGGCTGACCGCTTTAGCGGAACAATGCCGCTGTTTTGTACTGTATCTGCCTCAAAGCGGGGAGAATCCCGAACTGATTAAAAAACTGTTGATAGCAATATAACTGTTTTTCTGTTTACGGTTTACGGTTCACGGTTCACGGTTCACGGTTTTTAGCAAATTAATATCAGGAGAAATACTTTGTATTTAGATTATTGGCAATTTAGAAGAAAACCCTTTGAAAATACTCCCGACCCGGAATTTTTCTTCCCTGCGCCGGAACACAGCGAAGCTCTGGAACGGTTGGATTACGCCGTGCGGGAAAATAAAGGCGCCGCTTTATTGACGGGCGATTACGGCTGTGGCAAAACTATGCTGGTGAGAAGGCTGGCGTTCAGTGTGCCGGAAGACCGTTTTGAAGTGGCCTATCTCAACAATCCCCGCTGGACGCCGGTGGAACTTCTGCAGGACATTCTCTTCCAACTGGGGGAAGAAGAGATTCCCAACACTTCGATCGAACTAGGCCGGAAATTGAACGAACTGCTTTTCCGCAATATCGAAAATGGCAAAGATACTTTGGTCATCATTGACGAAGCTCAGCTGATCCAATCCGAAGCCGTGCTGGAAGAATTGCGCTTGCTGTTGAATTTCCAGCTCAACGACCGGTTTATGGTAACGCTGTTAATGTGCGGTCAGCCGGAACTGCGGGAAAGAATCATCGCCATCCCCCAATTAGAACAGCGGATGTTCGTTAAATATCACCTGCATTCCTTCGACATAAATTTGACTCGTTCCTACATCGAACACCGGCTGAATATCGCCGGCGTGGAAAATCATATTTTCACTCCGGATGCGGTGGAAGCGATTTACCGTCATTCATTCGGCACTCCACGCCGAATAAATAATATCTGCGATTTGTGTTTATTGGTCGGATTTCAGAAAAAGACCAAGATTATCAATGCGTCTTTTGTCGAATCATTAATCTAATACCAGAGTTAAATTGACTTTTATTAAACTGTGGCGTCAGGTATCTTCACCTGCCACCAATCCACTTTGTTTTTGATAGATTGAACCATATCTTCCCTGCTTTTTAAGAGGTTACGATGCGCGCAACAAATATGTTCCGCAATTTTCAGGAAGTAAGAAAAGGCCAATCCGGCGCTTACCCCTTCGATGAAAAATATATTCTGGTGGTGGACGAAAATCCCCTGGAAGCTAAAGCCCTCAGGGGATATTTGGAGGACCTCGGCTATTCCGCAAAAGATTTATATAACGGCAGCGACGCCCTGAAAAGCATCCAATCCGCGGCGCCGATACTGATTATCGCCAGCATCAACATTCCGGGATTGAAGTGCCCTCAATTATGCCAGATTGTCAAGGGCAATCCCGCCACCGCTTCCATCCCCTTTATGATGCTAAGTTCCAGCGACGCTCACCCGGATAAAGCTTTGGGATTTCAACAGGGCTGCGATGATTATATCACCAAGCCGCTGGACCCGGGCGTACTGAAAAGCCGGGTGGAATCGCTGCTGCGGCGTTCCAAACAATTCGACCAGATCAAATTAGCTTCGCCCATTCCTTCCATCACTACCAGAAAACCGGGCGATACCCCGCCGGTCAAACAAGATGTCATTGAAGAGACTAACGCAAACCCCGCAGCGTTTAAAGTAAAAACCGTTACTGATGAAAAGGAAATATCAGCTCCTCTGCCGAAGACTTCCTTGCCGCCGCTCCAGGAAAAGCCGCCGACGCCGGAAAAAGCCGTTTCCACTGCAGTTCCCAAGAAAGAGCCTGCGGAAGAAATTCCTTTCACCCGCTCCAGACCTATTACTCCGCCGCCAACTCAAGATAAGACCGAAATCAAGAAATCCATCGAAGAATTCCGCGCCGCGATGGAATTGAGTACCGCCAGCTTAAAAACGCCGGGGGAGAAACCTGCCGCCAAAGAGCTGCCCTATCGCGATCTCAGCGGTTATATGGACAAACTGCGTTCCGCGGCGGATTCCTTTAAAACCGCTCACGCGGCTGATTTGAGAAAGCCCGCGGTCCCAGCCGCTGAAACTAAACCGGCTGCTGCGCCTCCAATAACGCCGAAACCGCCGGAAATCCCCCCAGTGGAAGTCAAAGCGGCTCAGCCGGTAAAACCTGCGGTCGTTACGCCGCCAGCGCCGGAAAGAATTATCGCGGTTGTTCCAGCGGAACCTGAAGTTCCCGCGAAAGCGAAACCGATTGAAACTGCTCCAATAGTCGTGGAAAAGCCTGCCGCTGCTCCTTCCGCAGTGGAGGAAAAGCCCATAGCCGCGCCAGCGACTCCTCCTTCCCCTCCGCCGGAACCCCCGTCGCCCGCGGCAATTGCAGAAAAACCGGCGGAACCTGCGCCTGCTGTGATTGAAACGGAAGAGGTGATTGAACCGGCTTTTAAAAAAATGGCGCCTGAAGTCAAACTTAAAGCGGAAAAATCGGCGAAACTCAGTCTGCCCACGCGGAAACAAATTGTTCAAGCCAATGCCGCCGAACTATATCAGCTTGGCCACCATATCATCGGCACTTTAACCGAAGCAGAAGGCAAATTTGGCGCCGATGAATTCCTCGCCATCACTTCATATTGCGATAAATTGGCTGAAACCGCCACCGCCAGCAATGAATTGCTCAGTTTCGCCTTGGGAAAAGAGGCGGAACCCAGTCTGGCGACACATTCGGTCAACTGCGCCATCATCGCTCTCCGCATCGGGAAAAACCTGCAGGTGCAAGCGGGAGAACTGTCGCTGCTGTGCGCCGCAGGACTGCTGTTCGATTTGGGGATGCTGGTAGTAGATCCCAAAATCCGCGCCAAACGCGGCGAACTGTCCGATTCCGAATACGCGAAAATTAAACAGCATGTGGATTTCAGCGTGGAACTGATAAGCCAAGCCATTGAAGCGGATTTTCCGCAGGAATGTAAATACCTGACCACCGCCATCGCTCAGCATCATGAACGGCAGGAAGGTCAAGGTTATCCCCATAAACTCACCGGTGAAAAGATCAGCCGCGCCGGGAAAATCCTCGGCATCGCCGACACCTACGAAGCGATGTGCCATACCCGTTTCCACCGTTCGCGGCAGACGACCTACCGCGCGCTGCAAGAAGTGGTAGGGATGAAAAAGACCTTCTTCGATCCCATTGTCCTGCGGGCGCTGGTCAATGAATTGACTTTCTTCCCCATAGGTTGTTATGTCAGGTTGAACACCGAGGAAATCGGAGTAGTTATCGATGTATCGCCGGTGCATTCGATGAGGCCAAAAATTCGTATTCTCACCGACACCGATTCCGCGCCGCTGGATATGCCGAAAGTCGTCGATTTGGTGCAGTCGCCGTTCCTCTATGTAGTCAAGCCGCTGGAAGACGAAGATATACCGGAATTAGTTTAAAAACAAGTAGCAAGCGCCAAGCGCCAAGTATCAAGTATACTTTTTCTTGAAAGTCTTTTTCGGTGCGTCATTCTGGCGCTACGAGGTAGTCTCTGCGGGAAAAGCCAGAATCCATTGCTTTTATTAGACTTACTATTTCAAGTATACGAAAAACTTTTTTAGAACGGGTATAAAAGCAAAGCGCATTGTCTAGTATATTGGACTGTAAAGACTTTCAAATAAACTGCCCATTAAGGCGAATCTTTTAATTGGGAGTAAAAGATGGTTGAACAAGACAAGAGACTGATTCTGATTATCGATGACGAAGAAGACATCCGCTCGATGCTGGAAAGCTTCTTCGATTCACTGAACTATCGCACGGTCTCCGCCGCCGATTTAAACCAAACCGTTTTTATCATCAACCGGGAAACGCCGGACATTGTCTTTCTCGACATTGTTTTGCCCGGGGTCAACGGCATTGAAATTTTAAAGCTGTTGAAAAAAATCTTTCCCGACCTCATCGTAGTAATGATGTCCGGATTCGCTACCGAGCCTAAGGCCAAAGCCGCGCTGGACCTCGGAGCTTATGATTATCTGAACAAGCCGTTCGATATGAGCCATATTAAAAATATGCTGAATCGTATCGAGACCATCCTCATTTGAAAAAGTATGTACTATTTTCCACTGAGGCTTCGGAATATCCTGCTCGGAATTCGTATCCGGCTTGAGGGGGGATTTACAAATGGCAAACGATTAATGACAAAAGACAAAAATCTTGGAGTACTGAGAATGCCCGGACTAAAGGCTTCATCTTTCTCCAAATGGATAATGCGTTCTGCTTTGGCAGGGCTGATTACGGTAATTTCCCTGCAGGGCTGCGCCCGGAAGAATATTCGCTGGAGCGTCGAAGTCGGTCCGCCGGATGGCGGCCGCTACCGCGGCGTAGCCGCCGGTGATTTCAACGGCGACGGACACATCGACCTCGCCGCCGGAGTAATCGAACCCGGCGGAGTGGTGATTTACTGGGGGCGGGGCGACGGCAGTATGGTCTACAAAGGTAAAATCTCCGTCAAAGGCAAAGAGATCATCCTCGGGGAAATCCGCTCGATGGAATGCGGAGATTTCAATGAAGATGGTTTCGACGATGTGGTTGTCTCCACCTGGGGTGATCTTAAAGGCGTGCATGTCTATTATTCCTTTGGCAATGGCGGCTGGGAGGAAAAAATCCCTCCGGTCGATTCTTGGAGTTATGAAGGCGTGGATATCGGCGATATCAATCATGACGGACATCTGGACATCATCGCCGCCAACTCCACTTCGGAAATCTACGGCGGCATCTCCGTATGGTTTGGCAACGGTAAAGGTGTTTTTACCGTGGACTACGGAACTATTCACGGCGAGGTGTTCAAAGATGTGGCGCTGTCGGATATGAATAACGATGGCTGTCTTGACATCTGCGCTACTTCATGGGGGATTCACGGTGGGATAAAAGTGTGGTACGGTAACGGACGGGGCGACTGGCGCAAAGCCTTAGCTCCGGCAGCGCCGGCCGATTTCTGGGGGATCGATGCGGCGGATGTCAATAACGATGGCTGGAGCGATATCGTCGCCGGAACTTATATGGAAGGACTCACCGTATGGTATGGCGGCCCCGATTACCGCTTCCTTAAGTGGGATCATCTGCTGCGAGAAGGCTCCTATTGGGGAGTAAAAATCAACGATTTTAACCGCGATGGCTATCAGGATATTGCCGCCACCTCTTTCGATGGCTTCGGATTGAAAGTGTTTTATAATATCGAAGCCAAGGGCTGGCAGGATATCAGCGAGCAATTCCAATGTGAGAATCGCTATTTCGGACTTATCAGCCTCGACATCAACCACGACGACCTGCCGGATATTATCGCCGCTCAGCCGGGTGAAGGGCTTCATGTTTGGCTGCAGGGCGATTACGAAGCCTATTGCAGTACACTTCCCATTGAAAGCACCGACCTTTTTGTCGACCGAAAAGAGATGGTGACCGAAGAGGAGCAGGCGTTCAGCATTTATTTCGATACGGCGGAATGGGTGATCAGACCGGATCAAAATCCCACGGTTACGGAAATTGTCAACCTGCTCAAAAAGTATCCGGAAAGCATCATCCGCATAGAAGGCAACTGCGACCCTCGGGATGTGGACGGCAACATTAATAAATCCAATATGGAACTATCGGAAAAACGCGCTAATTCGGCAATGGAAGTTTTGGTCGAGGCCAGCGGATTGAAAAAGGGACAGTTCCGCATAACCGGTTTTTCCGACCTTTATCAGGTGAGCCAGAATCCCGAGGAATTTCAACTCGACCGCCGCGCTGACATATTTATCACTCCTAAGAAATACATAATGAAGAAATATTTCAAGGGGCGCGATTTTGAAGCTTTAATGTTGAATGACACTTATGTTGGGACCATCGTGGATTCTCTGCGGGTGGAAGCGACGGAAAACAGTGTTTATACCACCATCAGCGGATATCCGGAATATAAAGTGGGGCCCTTGGATGTATTGCGGATTGTTACCTGGGAAGGGCGGACTCCCAAAGAAAACATTGTTAAAGTCAATGTTGACGGAACGATAAGTTTTGCGTTTATCAGTAAATTGCCGGTGCAAAACCTTACTCCTACACAAATCGCCAGTTCATTGATGGAAGAATTTGCGGAATATTATCGCAAACCCAATGTGGAAGTGGAAGTAATGGAATATAACGCCCGCAAAGCGGCGATTCTCGGTCAGGAGCGCGATTTACAGCGGTCGGATACCGGGCCCGGTCAATATCCTTTGACCGGCAAGACTCATGTGGTCGATTTTATTTCCAAACACGGCGGCCCCACCGATAAAGCGGATTTAGCGCAGGTGAAAGTAGTGCGGGCTAACGGACGGACTTTTTATCTTAATATCTACAACGCAATGTTCGAAGGCGACGCTTCGCAGAATATTGTCCTCGATGATGGTGATGTAGTCTATCTGCCGCTGCTTTCCGTCAGCGCGCGGAAATTCTATGTCCTAGGTGAAGTGCGCAATCCCGGTATTTTCGACCTCACCGACGAAATTAATATCCTCGAAGCCGTAATGATGGCGGGAGGCTTTACCGACCGCGCTACGCTGGCTTCGGTCGCTATCATCCGCGGCGATTTAACCCGGCCGGAAGTAGCGATTGTCAATTTGGAAAAGCTTATCCACGACGGCGATCAAAGCGAAAACATCGAGGTGCGCGATAAGGATATCGTTTATGTATCCCGGCATTTTATCGGCGATGTCAATTATGTGATGAGTCAAATCCTGCCTTCGTTAAGCACGCTGCTGCTTTTTGAAAGGGGCGGGAGATAGCATATCATCAAGAAGCTCGCAGCTTGCAGCTAACTTAATCAAAGCCAATTAAAACCCTACGGTTATGGCACAATACGAATTAGATCTTCGCGACTACGGCCGCATAGTTATCAAGCGTAAAAAGGTCATACTTTTCGCCACTTTGCTGGTCGGATTTATCACCTTTATCATCACTCCTCAGCCCAGACCTTATTATAAGGCGAAATCATCTGTGAGGGTGACGCAAAGCTCGACCATGGCCGGATTGTTCGTTCAGGCGATTTCCTATTCCAAATGGAATAATTTGGAAACGCAGGCGAAAATCATCCGCTCCATTCCGGTAGTCACTTTGACCGCTAAAGCGATGGGACTTATCGACTCGACTAAGACCGAAGCCGATATTATGAACAATCCCAAAGATGTCAATATAATCAATGGCCTGATCGATTCAATTTATACGGAACAATATGGTAAAACCGATATTATAGAGATCATTACCACCGCCGATGACCGGAAAAGAGCGCAGCAATTTGCCAACATTCTGGCGGAAGTTTTTGTCAATTATAGCACCGATGAAAAAAATCAGCAGGTGGACCAGGCGGCTAACTTTATTTACGACCAGCTTAAAATCTATGAGGAGAAACTTACCGAATCCGAAAAAGCTTTGGAGGAATTTAAGAGCGATAATCTGGACGCCATCAGTTTGACTCCCGGGGAAATGTCCGTAGTCCGCTCCGAATTGGAAGGATTGGAAGCACAGCGTATCAATTTGGAAATTCAATTGTCGCAAATAGCGGAACGCCGGGAATCTGCTCATGACAGCTATATCGATATGTTTCAACCGGAAGGCATCAGCGCTGAAGAAGGGCAGGTTTCCGCGCTTAGCGACCTCAATAGGAGAATTGTCCAGCTGCAGATGGAAAAAGAAACCCTGCTGCTGTATCAGACAGCCAACTCCCCGGAAGTAAAAGACCTGGAAGAGCAAATCCAGAAGTTGATTAAAGACATCACCCGCGAATTTGCAGTAATGCTGACTTCAATGAAGGAAAGAGAAGAGGTGCTAAGAAGCCGTTTAGCCCGTCTGCCGCAAAACGACCTGCAATTTGATAGGTTGAACCGGGAAAAGAACATCAACCACGATATTTATTCTATGCTTCGTTCGCAATATCAGGAAGCCCGCATCCGGCAAAGCGAAAGAATCCGGGAAATGTCGATTGTGGAAAGATCGACCTACGCGCAGCAGTTTATCAAAGGCGGGAAATGGTCGAAAACTATCCTCGGATTAGTGGTAGGATTATTACTGGGATTAGTGGTGGCTTTTGTGCTGGAAACGCTGGATACTTCCATCGGCGCCATTCAGGATGTGGAAGAATATTTGAAAACAACCGTACTTGGTGTCATACCGCACTTTGACAAGGAAGAAGTCCGCGAGCGTTTATTGAAAGATAATCCAAAAGCTATCAACGATCAATATCTGGATTTTCACAGTATATTAATTACACAGTTCCGGCCGAAATCGCCTATTGCCGAAGCGTATCGTACTTTAGCTACCAATATCGACTTTATCCGCCTGAAGCACCAGGGAGCTAATTCCTTTGTAATGACTTCGGCGACGATGCAGGAAGGTAAATCCACCACTTTGGCGAATCTGGCTATTGCTATGGCGCAGATGGGGCATCGGACTTTAATTGTCGGTTGTAATATGCGGCGGCCTTCGATGTATAAGATTTTCGGGCTGGAAATTGGGCCCGGGGTACGGGATATCAGTTTGGGTTTGATACATTGGCGCCAAGCGGTGCGCACCATCAATGACATCGCTTTGGGCAAAATGTCGGTGACGGAGAATTTACTGCGTGACGGCGCCTGGAGCCGCCTCCATTTTGTTACCTGTGGAGCGATTTACCATAATCCAGCGGAAATTTTCTCCACTCCGAAAATGGTGGAGTTTTTACGGGAAGCGAAGGATGAATTCGATGTGGTGATAATCGACAGCCCGCCCATATTGCCGGTGACCGACGCCGCCATTTTGGGTTCCAAAGTCGATGGAGTGATACTGGTATATCAAGTTGGTAAAGTCGCCCGGGGCGCTTTAAAGCGCGCTAAAGCGCATCTGGAAGCAGTCAACGCCAAAGTGTGGGGAGTAGTCCTCAACGACTTCAAAGCGGAAATTTCCGGATTTGCGCCGGATACAGCTTATTATGGCAAGTACTATGGCGGCGACGCTGATGAAAAGCGCCGTTCTCAGTCTTCGGTGGAAAAAATCCTCTCCAACATTCCTTCCTTCGGCGGAGTAAGAGATTTTACTAAGAATAAATTAGGAGGGATTACTAAGATATTTTCCCGCAAACCGCAATTCTACCTTGATGAGGAAGAATCGAAGGAAAAATCCGCCGCTGCCGCAGAAAGTGAACCTATGGCAGACTTAGCGAAAACACCTTCCCATCAGGAGGCGGAAGTGGAAATTACAGTAGATACCGAAGATGTATCCGATTTCTATGGCGAAGGTAAAAAGCATAAAAAGAAAAATCTCTTTTAATTTCACAATTTGCAGCGCATAGCCATCAGTTCCAATGTGGGTCCGATCATCGCCGCTCTGGCGCTGGTCGTAACCGCCCTCATTATTGGATTAGTTGTCGCCAGCGGCACCGTGCCCAACACCCTGGCGATAACCTTAGGGCTGATTATGTTCATCCTAGCGGTAGTCCGCACCGACCTCGCCCTCTATTTCCTCATCCTCTCGATGCTGCTCTCCCCGGAAATTTCCTTAGGAGGAATCGAAGAAAAAGGCGTCTCCGGGGGGCGCTCGGTGGTGATACGGCTTGACGACCTTTTTTTAATGCTGATCGCATTTGGCTGGCTGGCGCGTTCCGCGATTTTCAAGGAAATCGGTCTGGTATTGAAATCCCCCATCAACGGAGCGATTTACGCTTATACCGCCATCTTTATTATCGCCACTGGCGCCGGGATGCTTTATGAAGATGTGGAACCTTTTCTGGGTATATTCAACTGCATCAAGTTCATTCAGTATTTTATTCTGTTCTTTATGGTATTGAATAATATTGAGAGCGAGAAACATGCTAAAAGACTGATCAATGTAGCGATTTTCACCGCTTTTATCATCGCAATATACGCTATTTCGCAAATTCCCTCCGGGGAGCGGGTCACAGCTCCTTTTGAAGGCAAGGGCGGCGAACCTAACACGCTGGGCGGGTATATGTTATTTATGCTGTCGATTACCCTTGCTCTATTCCTCGAATCCCGAAATTTCTATCGTTCAGTATTCTTCGCCTTTATGTCTATCCTCAGTATAATTGCGTTGTTTTATACCGAATCCCGCAGTTCATATATTGGACTATTGTTTTCTTTTATCGCGCTTTCCTTTTTCGCCCGGAAAAGGAATTTCCTGTTTGTAGGGATTATTATAACCCTGATTTTCTCCAGTTTGATGCTGCCGGATCGAGTCATCGAACGCATCAATCTCACTTTCCAAAGTGAAGTGGAAACCAATCCCTTCGAGCAGGAAGATGAATTAGAGAAGATCGATTCTTCCACCGCCGCCCGTCTGCGTTCCTGGGGGGAAGCGATTACCGGCTGGAAGAAGTATCCCATTTTGGGGTGGGGTGTGACCGGTTTTATGTTCATCGATGCGCAATATCTGAAAGTGCTGGTGGAAACCGGGACACTGGGGATACTCACTTTTATTATACTCCTTTCCGCAATCTATCGAAATCTGAAAAAAACCTATCTCGCCGTGCGGGGGATCGACGATTATTATCAGGGGATTGCTTTGGGGACTTTCGCCGGATTTGTAGGACTGTGCGGGCATGCTATTGGCACCAACACTTTTATCATCATCCGGATTATGGAACCGTTCTGGCTGTTTATGGGAATAGTCGTCAGTATTCCTTATTTTCTTCCGGCGGTGGCGGAAAAGATGAAAATCCCTCAAGCGCAACTGAAGGTTGAGAAAACGGCAGAACCCGGGCGAGTCAGCTTTTTCACTTAGCCTGCCTTATTCATAAAATTGTAAAATTATAGAATCCTTCATTGCATTTTGTATTTGTAGGGACGAGACCCTGTCTCGTCCGATTTTTGGACGAGGCGTTGCCGCGTCCCTACAATAAGAATCTGTATATATTTGTGTTATGA
>Ga0172375_10008505_pt1 | contig 13780 bp, 11 predicted proteins | sample LakKiv1m_FD_114537 | JGI IMG/M metagenome (GOLD analysis project Ga0172375, IMG submission 114537) | Freshwater microbial communities from Kabuno Bay, South-Kivu, Congo - kab_092012_11.1m | ecosystem: Environmental > Aquatic > Freshwater > Lake | place: Democratic Republic of the Congo...
GATATGTCGATAGATTTCGATAGATTCGAAAACTTCGATTCCAAAACAGGTACGGGCGCGATAATAGTAATCGATGACAGATTTGATATTTTTGACATATTATTGACTGACATGAAATTCTTCGTTCATCAGTCATGCGGAAAATGTGCTCCTTGTAGAGAAGGACACATCCAAATAGTCAACATATTGAATAAATTCAAAAATCGTCGTGCGTCCGAAAAAGACCTTATGTCTTTGGAAAATCTTGCAAACGTCATTCAACAGACTTCATTGTGCGGACTCGGACAGACTTCAATGACAGCAATCATATCTTCATTGAGATACTTCCGTGACGATTACTTTGCAAGAGTGAGGTACTAAAAATGGTTAATTTGAAGATCAATAACATCGATGTACAAGTAAAAGAGAATACATCGATACTAGAAGCCGCAAGACAATATCATATCGATATCCCAACATTGTGCAACTATCCGGATTTACATATAAATTCCGAATGTCGCGTTTGTGTAGTGGAAATCGATGGTCAGAAAAAATTATCGACTTCTTGCTCTACTCCGGTAAGAGAAGGAATGGTTGTAAACACCAATTCTCCGAAAGTTTTGAATGCAAGAAAAACAATTATCGAACTAATACTTGCCAATCATGACGCCAATTGCACAGCATGTCCAAAAAACATGAACTGCGAATTGCAAGCTTTGTCCAATAAGTTAGGTATCGATAAAAACAGATTTCCTACAGTATTGGAAATCAAGCCAGTCGACAACAACAATCCTGTTTTGGTTAGAAATATCAACCGCTGCATCAAATGCGGTAGATGTATCGATGTCTGCAAGAATATCCAATCAGTAGGTGTTCTTGATGTCATGGGAAGAAGTAAAGACATAGCTATCACACCTGCATTCGGCAAATATCTGTCTGACGAAATGTGCACATACTGTGGACAATGCTCAAGCGTATGTCCTGTTGGTGCCATCATTGAAAAAGATGACACTGATAAAGTCTGGGAAGCATTGGACAATCCAAGTCTGCATGTTGTCGTACAAGTAGCTCCTGCTGTTAGAGTATCTTTGGGTGAAGAACTTGGCATGGGTCCTGGTTCAATCGTTACCGATAAAGTTGTAGCCGCTTTGAAATATCTGGGATTCGACGCAGTTTACGATACGGATTTCACTGCTGACTTGACTATAATCGAGGAAGGTAATGAGTTAATCGAAAGAATCACCAACGGCGGCGTATTACCAATGATGACATCTTGCTGCCCTGGTTGGATTAGTTTTGCCGAGCAAAAATATCCTGAAATATTGGATCATATTTCTACATGTAAATCTCCGCAGCAAATGTTTGGTGCCTTAGCCAAATCCTATTATGCCGAGAAGATGAACATTGATCCAAACGATATGTTCGTTGTTTCGATCATGCCTTGTACAGCTAAAAAGTATGAAGCACAAAGAAAAGAGATGCGAATCGACAATGTGAACCCTGATGTTGACGTTGTATTGACTACTCGTGAACTTGGCAAGATGATTCGCCAAATGGGTATCAACTTTGGAAACATTAAAGGCGTTCCATTTGACAAACCATTCGGTATCACCACTGGTGCCGCCGCCATCTTTGGCGCAACTGGTGGTGTTATGGAAGCTGCTTTGAGAACAGTTTATGAAGTTGTAAACAAAGAAGAACTCAAAGACATCAATTTCACCTCCGTAAGAGGAACCGAAGGCATCAAAGAGGCCGAAGTAATGCTCGGTGGTTCAAAAGTAAAAGTTGCTGTAGCGCACACATTGGCTAACGCGAAGATATTAGCTGAGCAAGTCAAGGCAGGAACATCTCCTTATGCTTTCATCGAAATCATGACTTGTCCAGGCGGATGTATCGGCGGTGGCGGCCAACCTTATGGAACTACCAATGAAGTTAGAGAGAAAAGAATCGAAGCGATTTATCAGGTAGATGAAAAAATGGCGATTAGAAAATCCCATGAAAATCCTGACATTATTGCTCTCTATGACGAATATCTCATGAAGCCTCTTGGTAAGAAGTCACATCATCTGTTACATACTCACTATTCTTCAAGAATAAAATAATATATGACAAGGCGACTGGATCCCAGCCGCCTTTTCTTATGTTGCCGATATGCATTTACTAAAATCGCCGAATATAGTATAATTATAATGATGAACATATGGAATGTTGCAACTGAATATCCTAAGTGATTTAACCTTTTTTTGTTTGTAAAAACTGACATTAGATGTGATTTTCAGATTGCAGTTTTCTTTTTGTATGAAAAAGAACGGGAGGATAATATGCAAAACTACGCAAGACCGCCATACAAAATCAAGATGGTTGAACCAATTGAACTAATCAGCAAGGAGCAAAGAATCAAAAGGCTGAAGGAAGCGGGATTCAATCCGTTTCGCTTGAGGAGTGAAGATGTCTACATTGACTTACTAACTGACTCCGGTACCGGCGCCATGTCCCATTTTCAATGGGCGGCTTTGATGCAAGGGGATGAAGCCTATGCTGGTTCAAGAAGTTTCTATAGATTGGAAAAAGTTGTCAAGAGCATTACCGGATACGAATTCGTTATACCGGCTCATCAAGGAAGAGGAGCTGAACAAGTAGTAATTCCGGAACTTGTAACTAAGCCAAACATGTATTTCATATCTAACATTCACTTTGATACAACCAGAGCGCATGTGGAGATAGCCGGAGCTAGAGCGATAGATTGTGTGGTCGAAGAATGTTTTGATACTGAGACATATTACCCTTTTAAAGGTAATTTCGATGTGCCTAGACTGATTGAGATAATCAATGAAAAGGGTGCCGAAAATATCGCAGGGATTATAATGACCATCACGAACAACTCAGCCGGTGGACAACCTGTTTCGATGGAGAATATGAAAGAAGTTTCGATGGTAGCGAAAGCAAATAATATCCCTGTTCTTATCGATGGCGCCAGATATGCCGAAAATTCGTATTTCATAAAACTTCGGGAAGATGGATACGAAAACAAATCCGTCAGAGAAATTGCTCGAGAAACTTTTGATTTAGCTGATATTTTCTTGATGAGTTCGAAAAAAGACGGACTCGTCAATATTGGCGGCTTGATCGCAATCAAGAACGACGAGAAATTTTTCAAGAAATGTCAAATTAACATTGTTCCGAAGGAAGGATTTCCTACATATGGTGGGTTAGCCGGCAGAGACATGGACGCCTTGGCCGTTGGCCTTGAAGAGGCGCTTGAAGAAAGTTATCTTGCTTACAGACTTGATGAAGTTAGATTCCTTGGAGATTTGTTGAGGGCAGGAGGAGTACCAATTCAATATCCTACCGGCGGACACGCGGTCTTTGTTGATTGTGGAAAGATTGTACCACATATTCCATATGATCAATTTCCTGCACAAGCCGTATGCAATGCATTATATATTGAAGGCGGAATCAGACCGGTAGAGATTGGCTCACTCCTGTTGGGAAGAGACCCGGATACTCATGAAAACTTAAAGGCTGACAAGGAATTCATGAGACTCACAATACCAAGAAGAACCTACACTTTCGAACATCTTCGTTATGTAGCCGAATGCTTAATTAACGTATATAATAATCGTAACGACATTAAAGGGTTGCGGTTCACCTACGAATCTCCGATTCTCAGGCATTTTACTGCAACATTCGAACCGATAGAATAGAGGTTTTTATGAAGCAATTAAATATAAGGTCTGAAATCGGCGAGTTAAAGACAGTGCTGTTGCATCGCCCTGGAAGAGAACTGGAAAATTTGACGCCAAAGATGTTGAATCAACTATTGTTTGATGACATTCCATGGCTGGATTTAGCTCAGGAAGAACACGATGCTTTTGCAGAGACTTTCAGAAAAAACGGAGTCAAGGTGTTATATCTTACAGACCTGGTAACCGAAAGCCTTGATACTTCCGAGGAAGTCAAAAGCAAATTTATCAATCAATTCATCGAGGAGTCTTCTGTTACAAGCGATACATTGAAGAAAAAACTGGAAGATTTTCTTAAGACCTTCAAAACCACAAAAGAACTAGTTTCCATGACTATGGCCGGAATTAAAAAGAGCGACTTGCCTCATTTCGAGAAACGAACTCTGTCTGACTATATCAGAGATTATCCTTTCATAACAGATCCGATGCCGAATCTGTATTTCACTCGTGATCCGTTTGCGATTATTAATAGTGGCGTAGCCATTGCAAAAATGTCTTCACAAACCCGTAGCCGTGAGACCATATACGGAGAGTATATTTTCAAATATCATCCTATCTACGGAAATTGTGATATTCCTTCATACTATGACAGAAATGCAATACCGACAATCGAAGGCGGAGACATTCTTGTTTTATCAGATAAGGTTCTCGCAGTTGGCGTATCACAACGTACACATCCGGCAGCGATTGAAAAACTGGCTAAGAATTTATTCTACTTTAATAAAACAAGTTTCGAGATAGTCTTGGCGTTCGACATACCTAAGTATCGCGCATTCATGCATTTGGATACAATATTCACTCAAGTTGACTACGATAAGTTTCTTATTCACCATGATGTGAAAAACGTTTTGAAGGCATATGAGATTAAAGTCAATCCTGACAAAAAAGGAAAATTAACTGTTTTACCTTTGGAAGGACAACTTGATGAAATTCTTTCCAAGTATCTCAATCGGAAAATTACTTTGATTCCATGTGGTGGCGAGGATGCAGTCGCTGCTGATAGAGAACAATGGAATGATGGTGCAAATACAATCGTTTTAAGACCTGGCGAAGTTATCGTTTACGAGAGAAACCACATTACCAATAATATTCTTAAATCATATGGTATCAAAGTCCATACAATACCATCCAGCGAATTATCTCGGGGTAGAGGTGGTCCTCGCTGTATGAGTATGCCATTTCAAAGAGAAGACCTCCAAGTTTGAGCAAATCATTTGAAATATGTAAAAATTATTGTATAATTAAAGTATAATAATTGACATATGTCAAATATGGAGGTGAATTTAAATGCCAAGAGGAGATGGAACTGGGCCGAATGCATTGGGCGCAAAGACAGGAAGAGGTAGAAATAATTGCGGTCAAATAAATATAGCCGGTAACGGGTATGGAAGAGGTTTTGGAAGAGGACTTTACAGAGGGACTGGCTATTATGCTACCAATCGGAATGTCGATGAGCAAGAATTTTTGAAACAAGAAAAGAAAGCTCTTGAGGAAAGAATCAATTTCATTGATACAAAATTGACAAAATAGAAAAGCGGCCGTGTGCCGCTTTTTGAACTTAAAGGAGAGATAATTATGATAATAGCAGTACCAACAAGTACAAGTGGAGAAAAATCTTTTATTTCTGAGAATTTCGGAAGATGTAATTTCTTTTATATTTACGATACGGACACCGAGATTGGAAAAGTGTATACGAACATCTATAAAGATGGCCAACATGGAGTTGGTTTAAGAGCCGCTGAATTTGTTCTTAATCAAAAAGCAGACATTTTAATTACTCCTAGAGTTGGTGAGAAATCATTGGAAATGTTCAAACTGTCACAAATCAAAATCTACGAATGTCAAAACGAGACTGTCAAAGATAATATTACTAAGTTCTTAAATAACGAGCTTAAGGAACTTCATTGATGCAGATTGCGGTTCTTAGTGGTAAGGGCGGAACAGGAAAAACACTGGTCAGCGTTAACTTGGCTCGTTTGGCTAAAGATTCGATATATGTTGATTGTGATGTTGAAGAGCCGAATGGGTTGTTATATTTTAAGATACCAAACATCGAAGAAGAGATAGTATATACTAAGTATCCGGTTATTGATCATGACAAATGCATAGGGTGCAGAAAATGCACCAACTTTTGTCAGTTCAACGCAATGGCATTTATTCTAGGAAAAGTTAGAGTCTTCAAAGAATTGTGTCACTCATGCGGGGGTTGTAAAATTGTATGCCCCGCTAAGGCCATCGAGGAAAAAGAAAAAGAAATAGGTAAGATCAAACATGGGTATCATGATTCCACTGAAGTATTTTCAGGTGAAATGGTTTTAGGCGAAGAATCAGGAGTACCAATAATTAAAGCACTACTAAATAAAGTAGAAAATTCAAATAAAACGATTTTCATTGACTCTCCTCCCGGGAATGGCTGTTCCGTAATGGAAAGTATCAGGGATGCCGATTACTGCATATTAGCTGCCGAACCATCGATATTTGGCTTGTATAATCTGAACATGGTCTATCAACTGACAAAAAATTTCCAAAAAAAAGTGGGACTAGTCATTAACAAATCTACTGATGATAATTTAATTAGGGAGTTTGCGGCTGAGAACGAGGTGAAAATTCTAGGTGAAATACCAATGGATCTTGAATTAGCAAAAATCAATTCAGAAGGGAACTTTGTGAGTCAAATATCGCGCCTCGGAACAATATTTGAAGATATCCTTGCGCAGGCATTAAGCGAGGTTTCGCTATGAAGCAATTGTTGATATTAAGCGGAAAGGGTGGAACTGGTAAGACGACAATTGCCAGTGCTTTTATTAGGTTAGCAGATGCGAAAGCTTTTGCTGATTGTGATGTTGAAGCTCCAAATCTACATCTACTAAATCATGACGGTCAAAAAGAATCAAAACCATATCTAGGTATGAAGAAAGCTCAAATTAAGGAAGATCTATGCATTGATTGTGGTGCTTGTCAAAGAAATTGTAGATTCGGAGCAATTGATTTTAAAGCTAAATATCACATCGATCCTTATGCTTGCGAAGGGTGCGCGGTCTGTACATTAGTATGCCCAACAAACGCTATTGAAATGATTAATTCAATTGACGGGGAAACCACTATATTTAGAGGTAATCGGCTGTTTTCAACTGCGGAATTGAATATGGGGAGTGGTAACTCTGGCAAACTAGTAACCGAAGTTAAAAAGAATTTGAAGGACAACCTAACCAATGAGGAACTCATTATCATTGACGGATCGCCTGGAATCGGTTGTCCGGTAATAGCTTCGTTAAGTGGAGTCGATATGGTATTGATTGTTACCGAACCAACTCTTTCTGGAATTTCAGACATGGAGAGAATATTAAGAACAGCTAAGATTTTTAAGGTAAAAACCGCTATTTGCGTCAATAAATATGATACCAATATTGACTTAACTCAAAAAATTGAAACATACGCTTTAGCTGAAAAAATAGCCTTTACAGGCGTTATACCGTATGACAAAAAAGTAGTGGAATTAATTAATTCCAGACGATCAGTCGTAGAGGAAGATTTTTCAGTCTCGAGAGCAATTAAAAAAGTATTTATAAGTGTAACTGAACTGTTAAGTATTTAAGCAAATTATTTAGACGATATATTATTTCGTGATATAATGTCCTTATAAATAATCAGGGGTGTGTTACTGTGTTCAAGGCTATTTTAGTGATGCAAAAACAAAAGAAGTTCATAATTCAGGGGATAATTGTATTTGTTCTTTTCATTATAATGTATTTTTTACTTGATGGACTAAATATGAGTTACGCTGACATGATTACAGAATATGGTTTGTTATTAGTCATAGTTAATTTGATACTTAATATAGTAATGGCTTTTACCAGTGCGTTCATGTGGAACATTTCCAGTGGGCTGGTAAAGTTGACAGGTAGAGAAGGTAAGGGGTCATTTCTTTCAGGTATCGCATATGTTTTCGGATTGCTGACATATGGATGCACACCATGCGTCATTGCCTTCTTCTCCACAATTGGACTGACATTCTCGGTCGCGGTTCTCCCGCTGGCCGGACTACCGTATAAGTTTATTGCGTTTGGATTGTTGATACTCGGATTGGTATGGCTGATTTACGAAACAAATCATGTAAAATGTAAAGTAAAAGATTAAGACTTTCCAAATCGGAAGGTCTTTTATTTTTTTCATATAGCATCGGCATATTGAAAAAAGTGATATCAAATGATATCATTAGTAAAAAGAACCATCAGAGTGAGGAGTTTTTTATGGAAGTCATCAAAACAATTAACCTAAAGAAGAATTTTTTAAACGGTACATTGAATCACCCCGTTTTAAAAGGAATAGATATTCAAATAGATAAAGGAGATTTTTGTGGAATTGTCGGTCCATCGGGTTCAGGCAAAACCACATTGCTGTATTGCCTCAGCTCACTGGAAACCATAACTGAAGGCGAAGTTTTAATTGGAGGTAAGAATATAGTCGATTTCAGTGAACTGGAGATATCAAAGTTGAGACAATCGACAATCGGCTTTATTTTCCAATTTTATAATTTGATTCCAAACCTGACGGTTTATGAAAATGTTCTTCTGGCGAGAGTAATTGCTGGTAAAGATGACACCGATATTGATGTCGTTCTGGAAAAGGTTGGCATGATAGATTTTAAAAACTATTATCCTAATCAATTGTCTGGTGGTATGCAACAAAGAGTAGCCATTGCAAGAGCTTTGGTAAATAAACCAGAAATCATTTTTGCTGATGAGCCGACTGGAAATCTCGACCAAAAAATTGGTAAAAGCATTATGGATTTGTTGCATAGTTTAAATACCACTGAACAAGTCACGATTGTGCTGGTGACCCATAATGAAGAATATCTCTCTTATTGCAATAAGGTATTAAGATTACTAGATGGAAAAATAATATGACCAAAAACAGATTTAAGTTTCGCTTCGCTTATCGCAACATAATCGCAAACAAGAAAAATTCGCTGGTGGTAGTTCTTACCTTATCACTGGTTTTTACGCTTTTAATTTTGATAATAGGAATGAACTTTACTTTTTCAAAAGTCTATGAATTTGAGGCTTCCAATAAGTATGAAAATATCGATGTTGTCATCACTTATGACGAGTATTCCAGTTCTCGACTCATAAACAAGCGTTATTTACTAGATGATTACGTCGAGGAGATATATTACAGTTTATCGTTTTTCAACCTTGATGTTCTTGTTGAAGGTGACAATCCATATTATGCCAGGCTGATGTCTTCACTGCCTAATGAATTCGAACTTTTAGTAGATATGGATGTCAATATTTCTACAAATGAAATGATCATTACCGAATCATACGCGGAAGAAAAAGGTATTGAAATCGGCGATCTGATAATCTTTTCAGTATTTGGGCACGCTTTTGAATATGAAGTAGGCGAGATATTCCCGGATAAAGGTCTTTTTCTGGGGACAACATTTTATATTGACAAAGCAACTCTCTTTGAAGAAGCATACGGGTTAGGAACACTTACAAACTTTGGAAATGCAGTGTATATTGTAACAAGAGAAGGCATTAATATCGATACACTGATTTCCGAATTGGCTGCAGACGAACACTTCAGCATATATCATATATTCCCAACAATTGACCAAGAGGATATAGCCGAAAAAGCAGCTGATCTTTCCTCAATGTTACTGGCGCTTGGATTGATTGTACTCATAGCCGTAATAATGGTTCTTGATTCTTTATTTCCGATAGTCAATCGGGAATTGAGACAACAGATGGGTGTAGCCGGCACTTTGGGCGCAGACAAGAGATTTGTCTGGCATATAAATATTATCCAATGGCTGATATACACTTTATTAGCTTTTGTCTTTGCTTATATCCTGAGTCTTTTTATTATTAACTATGGAATTACTGTATATGGATTTTCTGGGTTTATCCCAATAAAAGCTTCGACGCTTATGTTGTCTTTAGCATTTGTTATGGCTTTTGTTTTATTTAGAGCGTTTATTGGATACAAGCATGAGGAGAGACTGTCAGTCGCAAGTCAAAGTTATGATAAGAAGTATCTTAGGCTTAAGGTAAGATACCGTTTGATTATTCTAAGTACCATTATCTTGGGTTTGGAATTGGCATTTGGATTTTTTCCGCTTGGAATCAAAGGTTTGATTATAAGCGTTTCATCATTATATCTGGCCTTAAATCTCTCCAGTCTAGCTCTTGTATTTTTCAGTAAACTATTATCAGGTTCAAAAAGAAAAACCGTATTCTCGGTATTTCAGACAAAGTATTTAATTTCTAATAAACATATTCATCAATCACTTAGGGTTGTATTGATTTCTTTACTGGCGCTTGTGCTAATATTCTCAGTAAGAACATTTATGTTTGGTGAAATAGATAATTTTTATGAAGTGATGGATTTTGATCTTGCGATTGTTAATATTAACGATTATGAAGATTCGTTAGTTACCGAAATGGATGGATACGATATCAATGAAAGCGATCCAGCGATATTCTATCGAAACATAGTTTTGAGATTTTCTGATGATGAGATTGAAACTTCAAAATTCTTTGTTTCCATGGATTACGAGCATTCCACAAGGTATTTCAATTTCATATTCGATAACACAGTTTTCGATCAAAATCAGGTTTCAGATGAAATTCCTTATTTGTTATTGCCAATCAATTTTCAATTAATTTATGGGTTAGAGATTGGTGACGTTGTTTATGTGGACCTCAATTACAAACTCGAAAATATCCAAATGACAGTAGGAGGTTTTATTGATACCAACTTTGACAATATCGTTTTTTCCAATATTGTTCAGGTCTCGGCTTTTACCCAGACCGCTAAACCAAACGCAATATTCATGAATACCAATGATAAGGAAACGCTCTTCAGTGATCTTGTAAGAGACTATAGCGACGATATGTACTACATCATGGATCCAATTGCTTATTTTGCCAATACCGTGGAATCGGTATCGGCAATTACCGATTATTTTACATACTTTACTTTGTTTATGATTATATGCTTTGTCATAATTATATTCAATAATACAATATTAGTTTTCTATGGTTTAAAGACTGATTTAGCCAGAATAAAGGTTCTAGGTGCTGGAGATGGAATCTTTATACGAAACCTGGTGAAAGAATATTTGTTGATATTGTCAATAATAATATTGATAGGTATTGGAGAAGTGTCCATACTGTCAGAGCACCTAAAATACGTCGTTTTATTAACGCGTTTCTATAAGAATATATCAAGCACCCCATTGACTATTATCAATGGTTGTGCTATTGTAGGATTAGTATTGATATTGAGTTATATTTATTATTATCTCAATATTAAGAAGATAAAGATAATAGAAGAAGTAAAAATATATTAAGGGAGGTTAATATGAAAAAATTTTTACTATTGCTATTTGGATTAACCCTTGTCTTTGGATTTGCCGGTTGCAACACTGATGGATCGGAAATTGTAATAGACGAGGATGCGTTCATTGCCAGCCCGGTAAATCTTCAGATTACAGGGACGACATTGAGTTGGGATGCTGTGGAAAACGCAGACGGGTACATTGTTTATGCCAACGATGAAGAAGTAGACACCGTACAAACAACTTCATTCAATTTCAGTTCGATTGTGGAAGATAGAATCATATTCCAAGTGAGGACAAAAGCTCCGCGTGGTATGCAGGATTCACCTCTGAGCGCGTCGATTGCCTATGTGGCCGATCCGGAAGCCGAAGCTGATTTGATTCTTGAATCCATGGCGGATATGGGACTGGATGTTCCTGCAGAATTCGCTGATGAGTTGGTAAGAAAAGGCATGCTTGGTACTGAAGCTGAATCATTGGCTACGGCAGTACAGACTTTCGTTGAGGATATGGATGCTTCCGAAGACATGAGCGACGCTTTTGCAGCGCTGAATGCCTTGTTGGCTGAGGTAGACAATATCGAAGCCATCGTCTCTGCGATTGTCAAAGTATTGATGCCGCAAATGCTTCAAGAAAGAATCCAAAACATGCAAGAAGAGAGAGACATGTATCAGGGCTGGATTGACGAAGAGCCTTGGAATGAGTATTACTACTCTGGCGAGGTTGAGAGACTTAACAATCAGATAATGATGTTCCAATCATTGCTAGATGAGATTGAAGCTGACCCAGATGCGATTGTTCTGGCTGTAAAGCAGACAATCGATTATTTCATCTCGATTGAAGAGATGATTGATCAAAACCTGATTGACATGATTCAGTCATTATCCGAAACACAAGACATAAAAGACCTTAATGTAACCGAATTGGTTCAGGTTAAGGAAGAAGTCGTAAACATTCTGAGAGACACGATGCCTACTCAAGAAGAAATAATGTTGATGTTCCAAGTTTATGGAATTCTGATGTCATTATCGGGTGAATACGTACAAATCGAATACTCTGTCGAAGATTATGAAACTAAGATGGCAATCCAATCATTGTATATGATCGAGTTGTTTGTCAACTTCGTTGATACATTGGATACCAACTATTTCGAGACGGTTATCGATGAAATCGAATTTGAAGAAAGCGAATATGGCGGTTCATACCTTGCTCCGATGGCAGGCGCCGAGATTGGTATATTGACAATTGAGTACTTTGCTCAATTTAAACAAGACAATCAAAATCTGCTAGATACACTTTCTGCAGTTTTCACAGATGAAGAAAAAGAAGCCTTATTCAATGATTATATCGACAGCATTCCTGTTGATGGAGAGAATATTACTCAAGCTATGATTACTGGTCTCCATAATCTTGATTTCCAACAAATACTGTATCTTGACACAATGTTCGGGGATTTGTTCGATACATTCTTAAATACCTTTGTTGAAACCGATGGCGAAATAATTAGAATCGCTATTACAATGTCCGGATTTGAGTGGGATTATTCGTCTGATACTTATGTTAATCGTGTTACCGGCGAAGAGTATTCATCATGGGATGACATGAATTATGCAGAAAACTTACTAAGATTCCAATTGATGAATCAAGTATCAATCTTTGCAAAGGCATTAATCGATGATGCTAATAACGAAGACTACTACACACTGACTAGTTTCTTTGCCAATGTAGCTGAAGTAATGGTTCAAGTGATTCCTGATGGAGATTTCTCTCCAGTCGTAACTGCTTTCCAAGCTGTGATTGAAAACAGCTCCGCAGATCAAAAAGAATTGCTGACAAACTTGTTCGACTATCTAGCTGAAGAAGAAGTATTCATTCAACTATATGACTTGAAAGTTGCAATTCATGACTATCTAGTTGATGAGTATGGCGCAGAATATTGGGATAACTCAGCTTATTTGGACGATGATTTTGAGCAATTCGCTACAATTATCTTAATGGCACAACTGTATGATGGCTTTATGACTAGCGGTAATAGAAGTCTTGTCGACGGTATTCTTGATGAAGTATTCGCAGCCATGATGGCTGATGAAATCGAAAATATGTTGGGATTGACTGATACTGACATTCAGAACCTAGCAATCAACATCGATGATTTCTTGGATCTCGTTGGTAATAATTTCGACGATATCAAGGGATACAATCCTAACAGTCTTGATGCCGCAGACAAAGAAGATATTATGGCTTTGATTGAAGAAATCCAGTACGCTGCAGAAGACATAATGGCATAATCTTAAAAACATTATAAAAGGCGGATTGAAAAATCTGCCTTTTTGTTTGAAATATAAAAAAGACTAACATCGCGTTGGTCTTAACAGCTGTTATACGTCTACGCCAAGAATACTCTTTACAGCGATTCCAATTGCAAAGGACAAGGCGGCAACACTCAGTGAAATAATTGCCATCTGTAAGAATCGTTTCTTGAAGTTATAACCTTTGGCGACTGATATATAATAATTAAATAATAAGATTATCATTACCACAGTACCCAACATTATTCCGAGAGAAACAAACGGATTTGACAATAAAAGATAAGGTAGAATCAACAAGATGACAGTAATTATATAAGCTATACCGGTGTATATTGAAGATTTTAGGGCATTTGGATTGTTATCTGCTTTTGATGAAAGATATTCACTCGCAGCCATCGACATGC
>Ga0172375_10008510_pt1 | contig 13773 bp, 15 predicted proteins | sample LakKiv1m_FD_114537 | JGI IMG/M metagenome (GOLD analysis project Ga0172375, IMG submission 114537) | Freshwater microbial communities from Kabuno Bay, South-Kivu, Congo - kab_092012_11.1m | ecosystem: Environmental > Aquatic > Freshwater > Lake | place: Democratic Republic of the Congo...
ATCTATTATTCAATCATCTCCAACTGTTCTTGGTACTGCTGACACTACTAATTACTTAATCGATTCTATTAAAGATGCTTATGGTGGTCAAATTTTAGGTGTCAATTCTTTACCGGCAACAGCTTCAGACAACATTTTTACCAATCTCCCCAGTTCAAATCAACTAATCGACAACCATTTTATCTCTATTCCTTCCTTATCTATTCTAGAACCGGTTTATCAATCCCAAACTTTAGGAGACCAATTGTTGGTAGGGGACAATCAAATCCTGCTCACCCAAATCAATGGCGCCAATGTCTACTACGGTCACAATCAATATGGATTATTTTCGAATCTCTATCAATTGCAAAAGGGAAAATCGATTTTTATAGATAATGGTTCCCAATTACAACAATTTACTATCACCTCCAAAGCCAACGTTAATTTTTCAGACTTGTCAATTTTTGATAATGCCACATCTACAGATATTTTCTTAGTTACCTGTAGCCGAACTTATCCTGATACCAGAATTGTTATTAAAGCCCACTTACTATGAAAAAGACTAAACAAAACGATATTCCCTCTTTTGCCAAAATCTTTCTAATTATTACGGCCATTGTTATCTATATTTTTGTTAGAAAGCCTTTTCAAAATACTCCTCCGGTTGTTGTTGAAGATGAGTCTACCCAAACCATTTCTTTACCTCAAAACTGGCAAACCGATGATATAAGCGATACTTCAGCCAAAATCACTTTACCAAGTCCGGACTCTTCCTATATTCCCACCATTATTTACAAAAAAAACACTCTGTCTGATACCGCCATCAATCCAGCTACCTTTGTCGATAACCAAATCAAAGGTGCTAGATCAGCCATATCCCGCTTGTCTTATACTCAAAATCAAACCGAACCTGACGACTCCTTATACATCCGCCTTTTAACCGGTTCCTACTATGACAAAAATCAAAAAATCTCTCTTATCCAGCGTATCTATTTAGATACCAGTCTTAGTCAAATTCACACCTTGACCGCTTCTTATATCCAATCTGTCAATGGCGATCTTACCACTGATATCAATACTATCTTCGATACCCTTACTTCTCAATACATCCTCAAATCGGAATCTCAAAATTAAGCTATAATACGCCGTGGTTGTCATAAAAACTCCAAAACAAATTGCCGGTATAAAAAAGTCCTGCCAACTAGCCAAGCTTACTCTCGATTATGCCCAAACTCTTATTGCTCCTGGTCTTTCCACTGCCGAGCTTGATCGAAAAATCGATAAATTCATTAGAAAAAAGCACGCCACCCCGGCTCCTCTCCATTATCGTGGTTATCCTAAAAGTATTTGTACTTCGGTCAATGATATTATTTGCCATGGTATCCCCAATAAAAAACAAATATTAAAACAAGGGGATATTATCAATGTTGATATCACCACTATCCTAGACGGTTTTTATGGCGATACCAGTAAAACCTTTGCTGTTGGAGATATTTCCCCATCTGCCAAAAAATTACTCGAAGTTACCCAAACCGCCCTCAATTTATCTATAAAATCTTTAAAGCCCGGTAAAGTTTTAAACGATTGTGTCGGCAAAATTATCGAGCCTTATGTTACTAAGTTTGGCTATTCAGTAGTTCGTGAACTTGGCGGTCATGGTGTTGGCTTAAAATTTCACGAAGATCCTTTTGTTTTTCACTTTGACACCTCTGCTTCAAATACCATTCTAAAGCCAGGTATGGTTTTTACTATTGAGCCCATGATCAATGCTTCTCCCAACTGGCGCCTCAAGCAGGAAAAAGATGGCTGGACAGTCAGGACAAAAGATGGCGCTCTTTCCGCCCAATTCGAACACACTGTCCTAATCACCAAATCCGGCCACCAAATTCTTACGGCTTAGTTGTTATAATACATCTATGATCCTTCTTGACGGCAAAAGATTAGCTGACCAAATTCTGGCAGATCTTAAGACCAAATTAGATCCAAAAAATCCCCCTCACCTCGATATTATTATGGTTGGTGACAATCCGGCTTCAGCTACTTACGTCAAGTTAAAATCTAAAGCCTGTCAAGACATTGGTATTAAAACTACTCTCCATCGTCTCGGTTCTGCCACTTCTACTCCTCAAGTAATAGACCTAATTTCAAAACTAAATTCATCCAATACTACTGGTATTATGGTTCAGTTACCCCTACCCGATCACCTGGATAAATATTTAGTTCTCAATACAATTGATCCTAAAAAAGACATTGACGGTCTTACCAACACTTCTTTAGGACTTCTTTTTCAGGGTGTTGAAACCGGTTTTATTTCAGCTTCACCTCTCGCTGTCATTACTCTTCTAGATCATTACAAAATCAAATATCAGGGTAAACATGTGGTTATTGTCAACAATACCCCTTTAGTTGGTCTGCCTCTGGCCGCCTTATTTAATAACCGTCAAGCCACCGTCACCCTTTGTCATAAATATACTCAAGACATTAAAAAAATTACTTTTTCTGCTGATATTTTAATTTCTGCTGTTGGCATCAAAAATTTTATTACTGCCGATATGATTAAAAACAATACTGTTGTTATTGGTTTAGGGGTTTGTCGGGATGAATCTGGCAAAATGGCCGGAGATTTGGATTTCGGTCACTTATCCACCCTTGCTTCCCATCTTACCCCTAATTTTGGTGGTATCGGTCCCATGACTGTAGCTTGCCTACTTAAAAATGTTATTACTTCACACCTAAATGGCTTATCTAAAAATCCAACTCTTTGATAGGGGCACACCCGCCGGCAAAAAGCTTTTTGCCGATCTTGAGGAAGTTTGTCAGCGCCTCCAGCTTGATGTTTCCCCCGATTATATTACCGATATGTACAAAGTTATTGAACAGGGCATTCAAGCCAACACCGTTCTGATGATCAATCACCAACCTGTATTGGTAGATAAGTTTCCTAGTACTTCAGAGCTGGAAGCCATTATTTCAGAATTTGTTTAAACCAAATAAATTTTTTGCGTTTTCATCAATTATTTTTTCTACCTTAGCTTTATTCATCTGCCACAATTCAGCTACTTTTTTATAAACATACTCCACATATTCCGGTTTATTTTCCTCTCCTCTAAACGGCACTGGCGTTAAAAATGGCGAGTCTGTTTCCAACACCAGCCTGTCTTTGGGAATATTTTTTACCACTTCTCCTAGTCCCTCTTCATAAGTCAGGTTTCCGTCAATCCCAAGATACCATTTCTTTTTTAAATCCAATATTTTTTTTATTCTTTTTTTACCCCCTGTATAGCAATGAAACACCCCAAAAGCCTTATATGTAGATAAAATTTCAATTACTTCATCCACTGCTTGCCTAGCGTGTACAATTATTGGTAATTTGTATTTCAACCCTATGCAAATTTGACCTCTAAATAATCTTTCCTGGTCTTTTTTACTTCTATCTATTTCACCAATAGGCGCAGGGGAGTAGTCCAGTCCACATTCTCCTATCGCTACTACCAATTTTCTATTTGTTTCAATCAATTTATCAAGTTCGTTTAACTGTTCATCAATAGTTTTCCTGTTTTCTGGGTCAGTTTGTTGGGGGTGTATCCCCACACTGGCAAATAAATTTTTATGAATTTTGGCTAGTTTTATATTGTTTTCGCCTTCTTCTACATTGCTGGCTGCCAAAATTGTTTTAATTTTTGGAATATCTTTTATTCCAAATCTGTCATTTATATGCGCATGTGTATCAATCATTTGAAAATTGTATCACTTTTTCCTAAAATACCTTATGTCAACTCCAGATCAAGCCCCATCAAAGTGTCCAAAAGGAATGGTTGAAAATGCCAAGGGTCAATGCGTTTCTGAAGAGCAAATAATCACTCCAGCGGATATTGTTGCTATGAGACAAGGTTCTCAACAGTCAGGCACATTAGTAAAAAAACATTTACCTAGGCAACCCTCTTAAATAGTCCTTCTTTAGGTGTTTTTATTTCCCCGCTAAATAGATCTATTATTGCTTGACCAGTTTGGGGTATAAAAGGTAGTAAGTGATAAGCAGCCTTTATTATTTGCTCCCCACACCAAATCAGCAGCTCTTGTCTGTCTTTATCTTCAAAATCCTTTTTCCATGGTTCCTCTTGGTTAAGTTTTAAATTTACCGGGTTTATCCATTTTTCAAAAATTAAAAGCACTGCTTCATTAAACCTTAGATCATCAATCAGTTCTTTTATTTGGACGCCATACTCAATTTTATTTGTCTCTATTTTTAGCCCCTCTCCCATTTTGGCCAGTCTAGACACTAGGTTTCCTAGATTATTGGCCAAGTCAGCATTATATCTGTCTTTATATTTACCAATTCCCACATCAGCATCGTTATCCCGAGGAAAGCTTGTTGCCACCAAATATCTTGCTCCATCTACCCCAAAGGAATTTATCAGTTGTGATGGAGATATTACATTACCCAAAGATTTACTCATCTTCTGCCCATCTATCATATAAAAGCTATGAGTAAATGTTTTTAGGGGTACTTCCAACCCTGCCGCCAAAAGCATTGCCTGCCAAATAACTGTATGAAACCACAATATTTCTTTTCCTAAAATATGCAAATTAGCTGGCCAAAAATCTTTTTTATTTTCCAAAAATTGTGTGGCACTATAATAATTAATTAGGGCATCAAACCAAACATAGGTTGTCTGACTTTTATCCCAAGGTAGGGGAATTCCCCAACTTACATTTGCTCTCGAGATAGATATATCTTTTATTCCGGCTCTTAGTTTTGCCAATACTTCTGCTCTTTTTCCTGGTGGGTTTATGTAATTAGTTCCATCATCCTCAATCAATTTTATAATTTGAGGTATATATTTTGATAATCTAAAAAACCAATTTTCCTCCGATTGTTGAACAGTTTTTTCCGAGGGGTGTAGTGGGCAATGTCCGTCTACCAGATCACTTTCAGTTAAAAATTTTTCACAGCCAATGCAATACAATCCTTCGTACTTATCTTTATAAATATCGCCTTTATCATATATTTTTTGTAATAAATCTTTCACCACCTGCTCGTGTCTGGGGTCAGTTGTTCTAATAAAATGATCAAAGCCAATATTTAAATCTCTCCAAGCTTTTTCGAATCTTGGTGCAATATTATCACAATATTTTTGGACATCATTAAATCCTGCCTCTTTTGCCGCGTCAGCCACTTTTTGTCCATGTTCATCAGTTCCGGTTAAAAAAAAGACATCTTCCCCTGTTTGTTTATGAAGTCTTGCCAGTACGTCAGCCACTACAGTCGTACAAGTATGACCTATGTGGGGGATATCATTTATATAATATATCGGGGTTGTAACGTAAAATTTGTTTTTCATAAATGCCTAACTAAATAATAATATACTATTTAGATTTAGACATTTTAGTGCCGGCTTTCTTCTCTGTTGCTTTCTTGATAGGTTTTTTAACCGCAGGAGTAGCTTCTTTTTTAATAAGCTTTTTGGCCATATTTGACTTAAGCCTAGCTACTTTGTTTCTATGATATATCCCTTTCTTTTTAGCTTTATCCAAAACTGACTCAACCTTTTTTAGTTGATCCTGACTTGGTTTAGCTAAATAAGTTTTAACAGTCAACTTAATTTTATCCTTAAACGATCTATTTTTTTTCTGTCGTTTTTCAGATTGTCTTAAAGCTTTCTTAACTGATTTTGTGATTGGCATGGCTGTATTTTACTTTAATCAAATCAAACATTCAACAGCTAGTAGTCTAAACCTATTTCTTTTGATATCTTTTAACTAAGATTTCCCTATGACACTAAAAACCCGTTTAAAAAATATTAGTATCAGACAACAAAAAAATATATGGGCTGCTTCTTTGGTTTTGTCTTTTTCTTTTGCCATTTCCGCCACTCTGGGTTTAATTAGAGAAAGAGTCATTTATCCCCGTTTCTTGTCTTGTTGTCCCCAAGAGCTCGACGTTTACAAAGCCGCTTTCAAGTTACCGGATATGGTTTTTAAATTGTTAGTCACTGGCGCTCTGTCTGCTTCCTTTATGCCGGTTTTTTTATCGTTTAGTCATAAAGACAAAAAACACGCCCACCTTTTAGCTAGCACTGTCATAAATGTTCTATCTATTGCCCTTATCACCTCTCTCTTTTTTATCTATATTTTTGCCTGGCCTTTATCGCGCTTACTTGCTCCCGGTTTTGACCAACCCCAGCTTTTACTAATGGTCAGGCTTACCAGAATTTTATTGGTTGCCCAAATATTTTTTCTTATTAGTAATTTTTTTACCAGTATTATTCAGGCTAATCAGATATTTTTAGTACCTTCTCTGTCTCCGATTCTTTACAATCTTTCCATTATTTTAGCTACCCTATTTTTATCCCCCAAATGGGGTATATATGGAGTTTGTCTTGGAGCTGTTTTTGGTGCTTTTTTACACTTTTTAATTCAGGTTCCTCTTATTTTTAGGCTTGGTTTTAAATATAGTTTTTCATTTAATACCAGTATTGAAGGTTTCAAAAAAATAGTCAGATTAATGATTCCCCGAAGTATTAGTACTGGTTTAGGTGAAATCGAGAGTTTCTTTTCCTTAAGGTGGGCTAGCCTACTACCTGCTGGTAGCTTTGCTCTTTACTCTCTTGCTCTTCAGTTAGTATTTCTTCCCAGTCGCATTTTTAGTACCACTATTAGCCAAGCCTCTCTACCGGCTTTATCCAAACGTCTGGCTCAAAACAAAATGAACAAATTTAAATCCTTGGTTATTAAAATTTTATTTCAAGCTTTGTTTTTATCTATGCCGGTTGCCGTCATTTTTCTTATCTACCGTTTACCCATCATCAGATTAGTTTTTGGTTCCAAAAACTTTCCCTGGGAAGCTACTAAAAAATTAGCTCAAACCGTTATCTTTTTATCTCCCTCCATTGTCCTTCAATCAATTATTCAAGTTCTAAACCGGGCTTTTTATGCTGCTCAAAATACCAGAACCCCTCTAAATATTTCTTTAAAATCTCTTGGAGTAGGATTAGCTATCGCCTATGTTTTAGTTAAATTTACACCGCTAGAGATCTTTGGTCTGGCTATCGGTATTACAGTTTCCAATTTTATCCAAGCCGCCGATTTGATCACCTCATTTTCCTCAAAAATCAATCAGTTGAATTACCAAAAACTTTTTATTCGGTTTATAAAAATTCTTATCCCTTCAATCTTAATGGCTTTAGTAGCTTGGGTATCTATTCGTTTATCAGATCAAACTATCTTTGATACCACTCGAACTCTAAATCTTCTTTTGTTAACTACCACTACATCGGTTTTGAGTTTTACAGTTTATCTATTTGTAGCCTATTTATTTAAAGTTAAAGAAATTAAGGATATTTTAAAGTTACTTAGAAAAAAATCTAAGTTGGTTAATCTGTCAAAATCATAATTTGACTTTTACTTTTTAGACTAAACTATATATACTTTTGTAAATGACTCCTGCCACCAAAAAGCAAGTTTCGCTATTACCATCCCAGAGTAATCCTCAAAGTGCCATCAACGTAGCCATGAACTGGCTGACCACTGTCGGTCGTGTAGTCATAATCTTTGTTGAGCTGATTGTAGTTGTTGCCTTTCTTTCCCGATTTTGGTTAGATAGAACCAATGCTGATCTCTCTGAAATCCTAAGGCAACAAAATGCCATTCTTGACAGTACCAAAGAATTTAGAGTTGAGTTTAATGTGCTCAAAGATAGGCTGGAAGCGATCGAATCTTTGAGCCAGCACAAAAACATTACCCAAGCTTTAGATTCACTTGTTAAAAGTACACCTCCCAGTATCTTTTATCAGAGTTTAAATTTAGATACCACATCCGACAAACTTGACACCAGTCTTGATGTTATTGCTTATGACAATCAGACTATGGTCGATTTTATAACCAATCTAATTTTAAATCCCAATATAGATAATGTTACCGTCACCAAAATTGAAAAAGAACCAAAAACAAGTTTTTTTGTCGTATCGCTATCTATTAATTTCAAAAAGGCTTTTGTGGCAAATCTATGAAACCCGAAATAAATACCAGACAAACCCCATCAGCAGTTCTCACTTTTTTGAATGAGAAAAGAAAAGAAAAGCAATTCATGCAAACTGCCGAAATTTCATTCACCCTCTTTTTTATTTGTTTTTTTCTTTTAGTTGCCATTAGGCCAACTGTCTTCACTATCACCAATCTTCTAGGTGAAATTAAAGCCAAAAAGGAATTATCCAGCAAACTAAAGAGTCAGATAAATAATGTTATCCAAGCTCAGACAGTCTTTAGTCAAATCCAAGCTGACTATGACCTTATCAACAGCAGCTTACCGGAAAGGTATTCTTTTTATCATGCCAGTAATCAGCTTAAAGGCATAGCTTCGCAAGCCAACATCGACCTAAATAAAATATCATTTAGTCTTACTGACAGTAAAGACGAAAAAATACCATATTATTCATTTTCTCTTAATAATCCAATTGATTTCTTTCAAATCAGCAATTTTATCAATGGATTAACCCAAAACAGACGTTCAATACAAATTAGTAATTTTTCAATTACTCCGGCAGACGATTCAGACCAAAATCCCAACCCGGAAGGGGACCAACCCGTTGTTTCCGTTGGAGACATTGTTATCAGATTAGCTACTAAAATTTTCTATCTACCATCAAAATGAACGAAAAATTAAAAATATCAAAATATTTTCTCTTTATATCTGTTTTTAGTTTCCTAGCTATTTTATTTTATATAGCACAGGTCGGCTATTCAAAACTAATGGGTAATGTTACTTCTGGAAACAATATTAAAGCCTATGAATACGAGATAATAGACACAAATATAAATACAAAAATTCTTGAAGACATTAAACAAAAGCAAGAGTACACCACCCAGGCAATTTCTGTACAAGAGTTTATCCCTGACACCCCGGGAGACCTATCTGACAATGAAGACCAATAATCCAAAAAAAATTCCCAAATTTATTGGAATTTTATTTCTACTGGTTTTACTTTTTGTTGGTATTTATGCTACCAGTTTTACCACCACATTTAATAGCCGAGCTAGTCAGTCTTGCTCTCCTATAAACATTCAAATTACCAATCTCACTTATCAATCATTTGACATTTCCTTTCTGACTTCAAAAGATTGTCAAACTAATATTGATATAAGCGGTCGCATTTTTGCTGATAGCCGAAAAATTAATTCTGGCAAAACTCATTATTTTCAGGTTGATGGTTTAAGTCAAAAAACCGCTTACAACTACAAAATTATTTCCGGTGGAGTCGATTACAATCAAAGTGATTACAAAATTACTACTTTTTCAAATCCCAACCAATCACAAGCAGACACAGCTTTATCATGGGGTAGGGTATTTGATCAGTTAAATAAATCCGCTGTAGGCAGCATTGTTTACTTAAATATACCCGGAGTTTATCCGCTTTCAGCTCCTGTTACTGCCCAAGCTTATTGGAGTATTCCTTTGGTCAATAGTTATACAATTGACGGTAAAACAATTTCTTCCCCCCCCACTGATACCATTGATGAAATAATTGTTTTGGCTCCCGATGGTCAAACTACTGTTCTCACCAACAATACCAACCACCGTAATCCAGTTCCTGATATTATTCTAGGTAATTCTCAGTTTCAATCCACTTCAGGTACAATCGAATTCGACCAATTACAACCAGATCAAAACAATCCTACTGATCTTACCCTTCAAAATCCTCTCGAAGGCGAAAATTTAAACAATACTCAACCACTTTTTTTTGGTCAGGGACCTGCCAATCAGATTATAGAAGTTGAATTAAATTCCTCATCTCAAATTTCCGACTCAATTACTGTTTCTCCCGATGGCTCCTGGCAGTGGACGCCACCTACCAATCTAGAGCCGGGTAATCACACTATTAGTCTAAAATACACCGATCCTTTAACCGGTTTAGTCAAAACCATTACCAGAAATTTTACAGTTTTAGCTCAATCTGATGATACGAATCCCGCTTTTACTGCCTCATCTTCTGCCACTTTCGCCCCTCCTTCGCTCACCCCAACTAAAACCCCATCAATCACCCCCACCGGCACTCAAAAACCAACTTCTATACCCACCAATACTCCCATACCCACATCCACCACAGCTATTTTGCCAACCCCCACACTCAAACCAGCTACCTTACCTCAATCAGGTGGCCTTTTCCAAACCTTAAGTTTAATTACAATATCTTTATTTATTATCATAATTTCGGCTCTTTTTTTAGCTGGTTGAAACTTTAAATTAAATTAATTAGACTGATGTAGATGAATTATTATAAAAATAAAGGTTTGGCCAACATCTACCCGATTCTTTCGGTTGCCTTTATTTTATTATCTTTAGTTGCCACTCTCTTTTTAGTCAAAACCAAGCAAGATCTACGGAATCTGGCTATTACTTGCGAATATCCAAAATGCGAATCAGGTGGTACATGTTTTAATCCAGGTGAAACATCTTGCAACACTCAACAGTGTAAAAGATATACATGTCAAGACGGCCAATGGGTCAATGGTGTTCTTGACTCCAGCTGTGGAGACTGTACTCAACCCCCTGTTTGCGGCAATGGTCGCTGTGAAGCCGGAGAAACTTGTGTCAATTGTGAAACAGATTGTCTTGCCTGTCCTACAGATTGGTGTGAAGGATCCTGCGACAGAAATGGTTGTACCAATTCAGGTACAAACTGTCCATCCCCAGGTACAGCTGTCTGCAAGGGCCTTGTTTATGGATGTAATACAAACAGTTCTACTTTTTATACAACCAGCTATTCATTCACCAAAGATTATTGGTGCACTAGCATTCAAAATGATAGTAATGCAAGTAATGGAGCTTATTCCATGGTCTTTATCGGTGACGGAGGTGCTTGGTGTTATACATACTGTAACGGTAATGGTAGACCAGATTGCATAGATATAAATACTTATGAATGTTCATCTGGTTTTACCAATCCTAGTCAATTAGATTGGGATTGTAGTATTCCTTCTTCGACTCCTACCCCAACCCGTACTCCCACACCAACAGCCACTCGTACCCCCACTCCTACTAGAGTCATCAGTAATACCCCCACTCCTACAGGAACTAGAATTCCCACCCCAACTCCCACTCGCACTCTAACTCCGACCGCCACCAAAACTCCCACCAATACCCCCACCGGCACTTTAAAGCCCACTCCCACTCCTACCCGCACTCCCACTCCAACTATCACCAACACTCCTCCTCCAGGTGCCACCAATACTCCCACCAATACCAAAACTCCTGTTCCTACGCAATATTTAGCCGAAGGCCCCACCCCCACTAGAATCGAATTACCCGAAGCCGGTTTCGATTTCCCACTTAAAGGACTTTTCCTAAGCGGTACCATTATCGCTCTCTTCGGTATTCTGATATTATTGTAAGTAATGGTAAGTAGAAACACTCCCAAAATTATTGCTGTTTTGACGGCTCTCCGGCCTATTCAGTGGACTAAAAATTTAGGTATCTTTGCCTCAATTATTATCAATGGTAAATTATTTCAAGCTGATCTTCTTATTAATACTATTATTGCTTTCATCACTTTTTGTCTTTTATCATCTTCCTCCTACCTTATAAACGACTTTGTCGATCTAGACAAAGACCGTCTTCACCCTGTAAAAAAGTTTAGACCTTTAGCTAGTGGCTCCATCACCAAAGCAGAAAGTATCTTTTTAGCACTTTCTCTTCTCGGTTCAGGCTTATTTAGTGCCTACATCATCAATCCTGGTTTTTTTAGTTTAGCCATTTTTTTTATTTTACTTCAGTATTCATATTCTTTTTTATTCAAAAAGAAAGCACTTTTAGATATTTTAGGTATTGCTTTATTCTTTATTATCAGAGCCTATGCTGGTGAAGTTGCCACTGGTTATCATTTACCTATTTGGCTTATGCTTTCGGTTATTTTTTTATCCCTATTTATTGCTAGTGGAAAGCGCAGAAGTGAATTGGTAAGTACCGGCAAAGTTACTCGTCAAGCTCTTCAGGGCTATTCAAAAAATTTACTCAATTTTTATACCTCAATCTTTGCTGTTTCCACTCTCTTAAGTTATGCAATGTTCACCTTTTTTGAAGAAAGCATTATTTTTGATGGCATCATTCACAATTGGCTTCTAGATAACGCCATCTGGGCAATTAACCGAAAATGGTTTATGGTCACTCTGTTTCCGGTAATCTTTGGCATTATGCGCTATGGTCAAATCATTTTTGAAATGCAAGAAGGCGAGCGGCCGGAAAAAATAATGGCCACAGACATCCCCTTGCTTTTTTCCCTAACTTTGTGGGGAATGCTGATGATTACCATAATTTATGTTATCTAAGTTTAAAAAATTTTCTCCTCTATTACTAATCATACTGACCCTACTCACCCGTTTTATTGGCATTTCCTGGGGGGATGGTTTCTTTTTTCATCCTGACGAAAACAATATTGTAAGCGTGGCTAATTCCCTTAGCTTACCAATCTCAAATTGGAGATTCTTCACTAGAGGCACTTTTTCTTATGGCAACCTTATTACAAATCTTATTTTTTTCATAAACTTAATTAGACAGAAATACTTACCTTCTGCCGATAACTATTCTTTTATTGTATTGACGTCTAGGGCAATCTCAGCTTTGTCGTCATCAATTTTAGTATACGTAGTTTACAGAATATGTCAGACAAGATATACAAAAAAAATCACCATAATATCCACATTGTTGGTTATTTTATCCCCTGGACTGATCCAGTCAGCTCACTTTGGAACTTATGAATCAACTATAACATTATTTTTATTTCTTTCTTTTTATTTTTGTTTAAAAATTTTAGATTCCCCTTCCAAAAATAATTTGGTAATTTCTATTGCTTTTATTGCTTTTGCTACTGCTTTAAAAATTAATTCAATTTTACTCACTCCCATACCAGTTTTAATATATTTATTTTCACCACCGCAAAGACCAAGTGTAAAGAAAATTATATTAACAATATTCTTTTCATCAGTATTTTTTATCATTTCTGTTATCATTCTTTCTCCTTACTACTTGACTTCATCTTTTTGGAATATGCTTGGATACGAACAACAGATTGTACGAGGTTCTCAGATTGTTTTTTACACCAGACAGTTCATCGGCTCTACCCCTATACTTTTTAGTTTACTTAAAGTACTTCCATACCAGACAACATTCTTATTTATTTTTATTTTTATTATCTATTTACCTTTTTTGATTACCAAACAGATAAAAGGCAAAAAATTAATTTTGTCCTATTTGTTAATCTTGTTTTTACCTAACACTTTTTTATTTACAAAGTGGTATAGATATATGACCCCAACAATCCCTTATCTAGTCTTGTTCCTTGTATTCGGTATTAATCAAGTCTCAAATAGTAAATTCAAAAATATGGTACTAGCAGTATTAATCATTACCTCAATTGTATCTAGTTTGAATTTTATGAGTATTTATCTAAGACCGGATATTAGAACAACTGCTTCTGATTGGATAAACAAAAATGTCGCTACTCAAGCCACTCTGTTATCAGAAGCCGGAAATGTTGTAGATATACCATTGTATTCAGGTATTAATACAATTAATTTTGATTTTTACAATCTTGATGAAAACTCAAATTTACAAAACCAATTACCAAATCTTTTATCCCAAGCCGATTATATAATTATTCCCAGTAGGCGTATATTTAAAAATCAAACCAACTCTCTTTTTCCTTATAGTCAAAAATATTACCATGCTCTTTTTAATGGCCAGTTAGGCTTCAATCATTTAATAACCTTTTCTCCTCTACCTGAGTTTTTCAACCACGAAAA
>Ga0172375_10008513_pt1 | contig 13769 bp, 12 predicted proteins | sample LakKiv1m_FD_114537 | JGI IMG/M metagenome (GOLD analysis project Ga0172375, IMG submission 114537) | Freshwater microbial communities from Kabuno Bay, South-Kivu, Congo - kab_092012_11.1m | ecosystem: Environmental > Aquatic > Freshwater > Lake | place: Democratic Republic of the Congo...
ATAAAGACAGCTATTATCGCAACAGCAGCAAGCGCAATTAACACAAGTAGAACTGTTGTGATTATCTCGGATTGCCCTCTTTTTTCCATGCTTTTCTTAGGTTTCTGAAGTTTAAAAACTATTTCTTTTCTCGCTCGGCTTCTCGCTCGGCTCTAAGCCTCGCTCAATAGGTCTTGATAATTATAATTCTATTCTAAGTTTGTTAGCTGTTTAGTCTTAGTTTTAATTGTTGGTTCTATTTTAATTGTAAAAATCTTAAACCTACTCTAAAACCTCAAATGAAAGATGAATTTACAGTACTAAGATTAATTTTTTGATAATTCATAATCCTAATTCTTCCGGCTAAAGATGAACCAAACTTCAAACCCAAGATTAATTGACATTACTAAGACTAATTCTTACTAAGTCTTATCCTATTCAATGCTGGTTTAATCTTCAGACTTAGATTTAATTGCATATCAAAATTCTTACGGCTAAAGATAGCAAATAGATTAAACAAAGTCCAAGTAGTTAACCAAACATCGAATTAAGATAAGACTTAATAAACTTTTAATAAAATTTAAGAAAAAATTACTTTTTCTCTTCTTGCTTTTCTTCTGTACTAGGACTAGACTTTGACTCTTCATCTTTCTCGAGCTTTGCAACATCAACAACTTTATCAGAATCGTTTAATCTTATAACTCTAACTCCTTGCGTAGCTCTGCCCATAACTCTTATATCCTTAACAGGGGTTTTAATCATGATTCCTTTTTCGGTTGAAACAATTATCTGGTCTTTATTATTCACAGAAATAGTTCTTATAACCTTTCCATTTTTTCCAGTTACCTTAAGATTAATAACTCCTTTACAAGCCCTTCCTGTAAGTCTATAATCTTCAACCAAACTTCTTTTTCCATAACCATCTTTGGTAACAGTTAAAACTGTTTCTTCTTTCTTAATTTTCTCGTCTTTGCTTACAACAACTAGGCTTACTACTTCATCACCTTTCTCAAGTTTTATTCCGGTAACTCCATATGAAGCTCGACCCATATCTCTTACTTCATCAGAATTAAATCTAATAGCTTGGCCATCACTTGTAGTCATCATAATTTCTTGACTTGGTTCAATTATACTTACATCTATCAGAGAATCAGTATTATCTAAAGGCAAGTTTATAGCTCGAACTCCTGTATTTCTTGGATTAGCAAACATTTCTAGTTTCATTTTTTTAACAACTCCAAGTTTAGTAGCTAAGAATAAGAATCCATTCTTGAAATCTTTAACAGAAATTACAGAAGAAACTTGATCATCCTTTAAGCTAAGTAGATTAACTAGTGCTTGTCCTCTGCCATATCTCTGAGTTTCTGGAACTTGATAAGCCTTCAACCAGAAAACTCTTCCACGCTGAGTAAATAACAATAGGTAGTCATGAGTTGAGCAAGAAATCACTTGCTTAACAAAATCTCCTGTACTTAAGTCAGCTCCAATAACTCCCTTACCCCCTCTTTTCTGTTCTCTATAAGCTTTGTAAGGCATACGTTTAATATAACCTTTATCAGTAATGCTGATTATTGCATCTTCTTTTTTAACTAAATCTTTTTCTTGGAATTCTTTTATGCCAGCAATAAGTTTGCTGCGTCTTTCATCTCCAAACTCTCTTTTAATTTCAGAAAGATCTTTCTTGATTAGTTTTAATATAAGTTTTTCATCACCAAGTATTTCTCTAAGTTCTTTTATCTTAGCCTTTAATTCTTCTTCCTCTTTCTTGAGTTTTTCATGTTCTAAAGCGCCCAACTGCCTTAACTTCATTTCAAGTATTGCTTCAGCCTGCTTTTTGCTAAACTTGAATTTATCCATTAACTTTTCAGCTGTTCCTTCACGGCTCTTTTTGATTAACTCTATAACTTCTTCAATATTTTTCAAAGCCATTAAAAATCCTTGGACTAAATGTTCTCTATCTTCAGCTTCACGTAACTCAAATTTTGTACGATTCTTTATTATTTTTTTTCTGTAATCAACATAAACTTGAATAAGATGCTTCAAAGTCATTAATTGAGGAACTCCATTAACTAGAGCAATTAAAACAGCATCAAACTTAGTTTGCAGATTAGTTGATTTATATAAACGATTAATTGTAAACTTACTATCTGCACCTTTTTTTAGTTCTATTACAACCCTAATCTTTCCTTTGCTAGACTCATCTCTAATATCAGAAATATCCGGAAGTTTCTTATCTCTAACAAGTTCAGCAATAGCTTTAATCAACTCAGATTTATTAACCTGATAAGGAATTTCTGTTATAATTATATTTTCTCTACCCTTATCCTCTTCTTCTGTTGTTACCCTTCCTCTGATAATAAATCCCCCTCTACCTGTCTCATAAAGTGTCTTTAAATTTTCAGAAACAATAACTCCGCCTGTTGGAAAATCAGGACCCTTGATTATTTCCATAAGCTCCTCTGTAGTTATATTTGGTTTATCAATAAGAGCAGCAATTGCATCACAAACTTCTATAATATTATGCGGAGGCATATTTGTAGCCATACCAACTGCTATACCTGATGAGCCATTAATTAAGAGGTTAGGAATTTTTCCTGGCAATATAAGTGGTTCTTCTGCAGAATTATCAAAGTTAGGAATAAATTTTACTGTTTCTTTTTCTATATCTTCTAGTAAAGCAACAGCCATCTTATCTAATTTAGCTTCAGTATATCTTGAAGCAGCAGCATTATCTCCGTCAACAGAACCAAAATTTCCTTGTCCATGAACCAGAGGATATCTAAGCGAAAATTCTTGAGCCATTCTAACTAATGCATCATAAATTGCCATATCTCCATGTGGATGGAATTTACCCATTGTATCTCCAACTATTCTTGCACACTTTTTAGTCATACCCTTTTCAAGTCCAAGTAATTTCATTGCATACAAAATACGACGGTGAACTGGCTTTAATCCATCTTCAGCACTAGGCAATGCTCTAGAAACTATGACTGACATAGCGTAGTCAATATAGGAGCGTTTCATTTCAGTTGAAATTTCAGCACCCAAAACTCTGTGCTCATCTAAATCTTTTAGATTAATAGATTCTTTTTCTAAAACTTCAGCCTCATATTCTTTATCATCCATTACATCTTCAGCTTCTTCTTCGTCTTCAAGTTCTTTTTTCATAGTCTTTTTTGTTTCTTCTTCGTTATTTCCGTTTTCTTCTGGTTGTTTTGGTGTCATGTTGTTTATTTTGTTAAAAATAAACAGTCAGAAAATATTATTTTCTGAATTTCAAAAATCTTCTTATTCATGCCGAAGGCATAGTTAGATTTTTGAATTGTTTATTTTTTTATTTTTTTGCTTTAGCTTATTTTATATTTAATTAATAATTTATTTAATGCTTCTAAGAGATATTTTCTCCAATCTCCTTCGATTTGTGTTTTTATTAATTTAATTGTTTCCTTGTCATTTTTATTTAATTTTAATTGTTCAAGTTTTTTTACCTTTTCAAATATTTCTCTATCTCTTGGCTCATCGATTATATACTTTTTTTCTCCCTCATCTATGATTTCCGGCATTTTATTTTATTTATCTCCTTTAGGTTTAGTTGGAAAGTGCATCATTTCTACCATTCCACTTTTAATACTATTATATCCGCAAGTTTTGCAAAAATCATTTGCTCTTAGATTTTCAGCTTCAACCCCAATTTCTGTACTTCCACATTTTGGACATATTTTTTGATGAGCCCCATCAATTGTTAAATCATTTGAAATTTCAATTTGTTTCTCAAGCTTTTTGATTTTTTCTTCGTTTATCTTTACCATATTATTTCTTACCCTCACATTTGTTACATATTTTTTTATTTTTCTTGCTAGGAAAAACTCCAAATAAAGGTCTAGCTATTAACCTATAACCAAAACCCTCAAGAGGTACTCCACAAATTTTACATTTATTTATTGTCATGTTTGTTAAAAGCTTCTTTTCCAAAGAAACTTTACATATCCACCTCAGCAATATGTGCATTTTTAGTTATGAATTCACGACGAGGACCAACTTCATCACCCATAAGCATTGAAAAAGTCTTATCAGCTTCAACAGCATCTTCTATAGTTACTCGCTTTAATATTCTGGACTTAGGATTCATGGTAGTATCCCATAACTGCTGAGGATTCATTTCTCCTAAACCTTTGAATCTTTGAATATCTGCCTTTCCTCCAACTTCCTTTAACCTTTTTTCTTTTTCTTCTTCTGTATAAACATAAATGTCCTTGCCCTTTCTAATTCTAAAAAGTGGAGAAACCGCAATGTAAACATTTCCATTTTCAATTAATTGAGGGCAATATCTAAAGAAAAAAGTAAGCAAAAGAGTTGTGATATGTTGTCCATCAACATCCGCATCGCACATAATTATTATTTTATTATATCTTAGTTTATCCTGAAGAAAGTTTTCTTTTATACCGGTTCCAATAGCAGTTATAAGATTTGCAACCTCTTCACTTGACAAAGCTTTTACAGGATTTGCTTTTTCTACATTAAGTATTTTACCCTTAAGAGGAAGAATGGCCTGGAATTCTTTGTCTCTTGCCATCTTACTAGAGCCTGCAGCCGAATCTCCTTCAACAATATATAATTCGGTTTTTTCAAACTTTTTACTAGAACAATCTGCTAACTTGCCCGGCAATCCTGAAAAACCAAGAGCATTTTTTCTTCTAACTAAATCTCTAGCTTTTTTAGCAGCATCTCTAGCTTTAGCTGAGGCTATTGTTTTTTGTACAATCTTATTAGCAACTGTTGGATTTTCCTCAAAAAACTCTCCAAGTGCTGTAGTTGTAAGTGAATCCACTACTCCTTTTATTTCTGAATTTCCAAGTTTAGTCTTAGTCTGTCCTTCAAACTGAGGATCAGCTAACTTAAGGCTGATAATAGCATTAACTCCTTCACGAGTATCATCACCTTCTATGTCAATATCTTTTAGAAGTCCTTTTTTCTTAGCATAATCATTTATTACTCCTGTCAAAGCAGATTTAAATCCAGAAATATGTGTTCCGCCTTCGGTTGTATTAATGGTGTTAACAAAACCAAAAATATTTTCATTATAACTTTCAGTGTATTGTATAGCTACTTCAACAACAGTAGTATCGCTCTGTTTTTTAAAATAAATCGGCTTGTGTAAGGGTGCTTTTGAATGAGTGATGTGCTGTATAAACTCTATCAAACCTCCAGCATAATAAAATTCTTCTTTTTTGCCTGATTTCATATCTTCAAGAATTATTTTTAATCCTGCATTAAGAAATGCAATTTCCTGAAGTCTTTTCTTAAGAACTGTAAAATCAAATTCAAGTGTAGAAAATATTTCTGAATCAGGAAAAAAGGTTACTATTGTTCCTGTATCTTGTTTTTCACATTTACCTACAACTTCAACATTACCACCAGAATTGCCTCTTTTATAGGTTTGTTCATTAATCTTGCCCTCTCTTTTAACCTTAACAATAAGCTTACTAGAAAGAGCATTAACAACTGAAGCCCCAACACCATGCAAACCTCCTGAAATTTTGTAAGTATCCTTATCGAACTTTCCACCAGCATGCAGCTTTGTAAAGACAATCTCTAGTGCTGATTTCTTATATTGCTTGTTTATTTCAACAGGAATACCCCTTCCATCATCAGTTACAGTACAACTACCATCCTTGTTTAAAACTACCCGTATATTCTTGCAGAAGCCTGCCAGAGCCTCATCTACAGAGTTATCAACGATTTCATAGACTAAATGATGCAAACCATCCTTTCCCGTGCCGCCTATATACATGGCTGGCCTTCGTCTAACGCCTTCTAAACCCTCGAGAATTTTGATACTTTCAGCATTATATTCTTTTGTTTGTTCTGCCATTTTTTGATTACTAGGAGAAATTTATTTTCAAATTTCACTTTTTCAAATTCCAAAAGATAAAGGTGTTTAAAAACCTTTCTCCTAATTTTTAGGCATTTTAGGGCTTAAAATCGAATAATTCAAAAATCAAATTCTGCTGTTATCGTCGGGAACCACCGAGAAATCCTGCTTAATAATGTTGATATTATTTCTGATTTTTTCATTTAAGAAATCAAGTTTTTCCTCGGTTTTTTCCTGAAAATCTTGAGCTTGATTAAAACTAAAACCAAACTCTTGCTTGTCTTTTGAGATTATTCTGCTTATCTCATGAAGATTTTTTGAAATATCTTCAAATCTTTGTTTTTCAAAATATTTTGTTTTAGGAATTTTTAGCTCATTGGTAGTTTTTTTGATTTTTTCTATAGGCTTTACTAGTATTTTTTTATCTTGCTTTCTTTCTTGGCCTTTAATTTCAATAACTCTTGTGATTTCTTTAGCATCAATTAATTGGCCCATGAGTTCAGCATCAATTGACTGACCCATTTTTTCTGCTTCTCTTCTAGACTCTTGATTTATGCTTGCAAGAGTATTAGTTTTTTTAACATTTTTTTCAACATTAGGCTTAAATGTTGGCTTAACAATTGGCTTAGCAACCGGTTTAGCAATTGGTTCAATAGTTGATTCAGGAAGTTTAGGAGAAAAATAAGCCAAATCATCAACCTTAAAATCTAATTTCTTTGAACCCGAGCTTATATCTGGCAAAAGAGATTTTGGCTCTTCATCTTTGAAATTATATCTCTGATTTAGGGATTCTTCTTCTTTAGATTTTTTTAATTCTTTATACTTGCCCCTGTGTTTTTTCTTATCCTCCAAATCTTTTTTAAGACTTGCAAGTTCAATACCAATAAAAGCATCACTGGGTTCTCGGATTTTCTTTTTTCTTGGAATACGAGACTCTGTAATAACTTCTGGAAGATTTATTACCTCATATTTTTTACTTTCTTCTTCATTTTCTTCTTCATTTTCTTGTTTGCTTTCTTCTTTGCTTTCCTCTTCTTTTTCTTGTTTTTCATTTTTAACTTCATTTATAATATTTTGAATATCAATATCTCTATCCCTATCATTTGAAGGTAATTTCTTTATTGGTTTCTTAATTAATTCGCCAGTTGATTCACTTTCAGAATCATCAATATTTCTTTCAATGTCTAGCTCTACAGTTATCTCTGGCTTTTCTATAGTTTCAGGAGTTCTTTTAAACAACCTACTTAAATCAGGTGATAACTTTTCTGGCTGCTCTTCTTTTATTTTTCTTAATTCTCTAGATTTTTCTATTAATCTCTTTCTATCCTCTTCTTGTTTAGCCCTTTCTTCAGCTCTCTGTTTTTTTTCTAATTGTTCTATCTCTCTTCTTCTCTGGTTTTTTATTTCTTCTTGTCTTTGTTTTTCTTTTCGTTCAATCTGATGTTCTTTTATTTTAGAAAAAATATTCTGTAAATCAAGGTGATAGCCAGTTGGTTTCTTCCTTATTGATTTCATAATTTCCTTATGCTTTGGTTCTATTCTTGGAATTGGTTTTAGTTCTGGCTTCCTTATTGGTTCTAACTTCTTTATTGGTTCTAATTTTGGTTCAAGCTTCTTAGCCAGTTGTACTTTTGGCTCTGGTTTTGGTTTTTCTATTTTCTTTGGTTTCTCTTGCTTTACCAATTCTTCTTTGCCTATTTTTTCTGTTTCATTTCTCAATTCTTCTGCAATCTTTACGAATATATCAGAATCACTAATTCTAGGATTTACCCTAATCTTTTTATTTACCTGGTCTTTTTGATTATCTTCTTCCATGTTTTTTGTTTTTGTTCTTTTTTAGTTTATTTTTATACTAGTACCTGACTATTAAACTTCTTTAGTTCAGCACAGGAGATACAGCTTCCTCCGCAATCTTTGCTTGTTTCATCAAAGTCTTTCTTGCCATCATAACAATAGTAGCAATAACCCTTGTCCATCATATTTAAACTAATGTCTAAGCCACTTTTAATATTAGTGTTTTTTAGTCTTGATAACACCCTTCCATAACCATCTACAACTTCAAGATAATCACTATTGCACCACCTAGTTACTCGAGTAGTAATATTCATCTTATTTTCACATTTCTCTGAATCAACAATATCAGGAAAACATTTGTTCTCATCTTTACAATATCGGTAAGATATTCCTTGTATCGGTTGATTAGAAACAATCATATCAATAGTATACTCGGCATGACAGATACCCCAACCACTGCATATAAATTTGGGGCTGCAATCTTTTTTTGCTGAATAATTAAAAGTTATTAAAGAATTTTTATAAATTAAACTAGAAGTTTGATTAGAACTATCTCTTGAAATAAGATAATCATTAAAATTATCTTCGCTCTTAAAATCTGGAAAAAAATCTTTGCTATTGCCTATGGTTAGATTTCTCTCAATATCAAGAATCTTGTAATTCTGTAAATCACTAAGTGACTGAAGATTCCAAAAGGGCTCTGTAGTATAAAGATCAGTACTAGGATAATAAATAAGATATCCTGCCTGCATAAAACTAATGCCCTTAACCTGACCTACCTTTCCTGTATCTTTACTTATAATATAATCGCCAATACTAAATCTGGCTGTAAGAAAAAGAAAATAAATACCCACAAGAATTAAAACTAAAATTATGACTATTACGGCAACAATAAGCTTAAAATATCTTCTTTTGGCAAAGACCTGACTAGCATAATCTCCTCTTTTAAAGTCCATATAATATAATAAAAAAACACTTATTTAAATCTTGTCTAACTAGCAAGCATTAAGAAAACTCAATAACTCTCAAAAGGTTTTTATAGTCATAACAACTTTAATAAAAATTAGTAAGAAAATATAAAAGAGGAAAAATAAAAATGGCTAGCTGGATAATACCCATAATACTTGCAACTATTACAGTAATATTACTTGTAGTACTTATAGTTATCAAAAAAAATAAAAATAAAAAACAAAGTTCTGAAGAAAAAGCAGCCTATGATGAACTTAGAGGCAAAAGAAGCAAGATTGAAACCCCAAAGGAAAGTCTTGAATCTTTAAACAAGCTCTCTAAGGAATTTTTTATGCATTATTTAAGATTAAGAACTATACTGACTTATCCTGAAATTGCAGAACTTCTAAGAAAAAAAGGCGAGTCTTCCCTGGCTGATTTCTGCGAGTGCATGGATTTTGCACTATATTCTGGAAAAGAGGTAAAAAAGCCAGAAGTAATTGCTCTGATAAATCAGTTCATCTTTTTAACAAAGAATAAAAAGTTTAGAGATCAAAAACAAGAGAAAGTCTAATCAGAAAAGGTATAACAAAAAAAGGTTTAAACCTATTTTAAGGCAGAGTTCTAAATCTAGTATTAAACAATACGAATTCTATTACAAAAAGAACAAGAGCAGCAATCATCAAATAAAGTGAAAGGTCAAATACAGCATTCTTTTTTTTAAGAGTAAGTATTTCATTAAACGAAGAATAAAAATCTTCAATATCATTTATGTTATAATATCTTCCACCGCTTGCTTCAGCAATGAGCTTTAGTGTATCTTCTGAAATAGAGAATACAGCACCTGACTCATCAGTTCCTCCTTCAGCTGTTCCTATACCTAGAGCATAGACTACAACATTATTTTTCTTCAGATAGTCAGTTATGGTTTGCAAATCATTTAAGTTAGCAGAACCATCGCTTATGAGAAGAACATTTTTTGATTCTTCTGTATTAAGCAGATTAGAAGCAGTAGCAAATGTACTTAGAAAATCCGTTCCACCAACATTATTTATATTTATATTATCTATGCCTGCTTTTATAAGATATTCGTCATCTGTAACTTCCTGCTCAATATAAACTGCACCAGAAAAAGATATTACTCCTATACGGGTTTTTACAGGAACCATATTTAAGAAGTCAGTAGCTGCTTTTTTCGCCATATCTAATCTTGTTGGGAGAATATCTGTAGCAGACATGCTTCTTGAAGCATCAACAGCAATAACAAAAGATTGATCTGCTGATTCAACCTGTCTTACTAAACTAGTACCTGAAACTGATAAAACAATTAAAAAAACAATAATTACATGAAGATATAATATTGTCAGATTCTTTGAAAACATTTCTACGCCCCTTATTCTGGAGATAGCATCAAAATTAGCAAACTTTATTGCTCTACGTTTTGAGATACTTATAGAAATGATATGAAAGAATACAATTATTGGAATAGCAAATAAGAGTATAAGAAATACCGGCCTTGTAAATATTATCATCATTTTTTCATCTCTTTTTTATGTTATTTGTTTATTCTTATTACTTGAAGCTTCTTTTCTAAAGAAACTTCTTCTTTTAAGCATTACGGAACTTTCTTCTCTTGACTCTTAACCTGAGGAACTTTGCAAGTGTTAGAGCAAAGTCTTCATTAGTATAAATCTCAAGTATATCAGAGCCCGTTCTTCTAAAAACATCTAAAACTCTTTGTTTTTGCATATTAGAAATAACTTCATACTGCTCTTTTATTACAGCAGGATTTATTATCTTTTGTTCACCAGTATAAATATCTTCAATAACAACTTCGTTCTTTATATTGGGCATAGTTGAATCTACTCTATCTCTAATCATTAAACCCACTGTTTCATAGACGCTTGAGAATGTTTTAATAATCTTTAGAGTTTCATCATCCATATTAATAAAGTCAGATATAATAAAAACAGCCGATATTTTCTTAAGTGTAGGCAGAATAAACTTCAGTGCTCTTTTCAAGTCAGACTTGCCTCCGTAAGTTTTAGGATCTTGTAGTGCACGAAGGATATTATTAAACTGTGCCATGCCGCCAGTGGGCAGCATCATCTTAACAATATTATTACTAAATAAAGCAAATCCAACTCCATCACCTGAAGAAAGTATTAGGTGAGATAGAGAAGCACAAACTTCTGCAGCAACTTCATTCTTTAATTTTTCACCTGAACCAAAAACCATATTATCCCCAACATCAACAATAATAAAAATTTTCAAATCTCTTTCATCAACATACTGTCTAACAAGAGTCTTTTGCGGATTTCTCATTGTTGCTTTCCAGTCAATCAAACTAGCATCATCGTTTTCAGGAGAGTATTGCCTATAAGAATCAAACTCAAAACCCTTTCCTCCAAAAATACGCTTATAGAAAACAGTCTTAATCAATAGCTGAGACTTCATTATAGACTCAAAATGACTTATTGCCTTAGGAAAATTAACATTCAGACCTTTCATTTTAAAGTTAAGGTACAGGAATTTCGTTTAATATCCCATCAATGATAGTATCTGAACTTATGTTTTCTGCTTCTGCTTCATAGTTTAGCAATATTCTATGACGCATAACATCATGTGCTACTTTTTTTATGTCCTGAGGTATAACAAAACTTCTAGAATTCATAAAAGCTTCGGCTCGAGAGGACATGAAAAGACTTATGCTTGCTCTAGGAGAAGCACCCCAGTCAATATATTTTCCATATCTACTTCTCTTATCTCTAGTGTAGTTAACAATATTTATTATATACTCTTCAATTTCTTTGCTGATATAGATCTTTTTAACAAGCTCTTGCATAACTAGTATATCATTTGGTTCAATAACTTTTTTTAGATTAAAACTTTCAAATTTATTTACATCTGTGTTCTGCCTTAGGATAAGTCTTTCCTGTTCTTTATTTGGATAACCCATTATTACTTTGAAAATAAATCTATCAACCTGGGCTTCTGGTAGAGTATAAACTCCTGCCTGTTCAAGTGGGTTTTGAGTAGCCATTACAAAAAATGGTTTTGGTAGTGGCAAAGTTTCCTTACCAACCGTTACCTGTTTCTCCTGCATTGCCTCAAGTAAAGCTGATTGAGTTTTTGGAGGGCTTCTATTTATTTCATCTGCAATCAAGAAATTAGCAAAGACAGGACCCTTAATTAATTCAAAACCCCTGCCTTGCCTATAGATGGTTTGTCCAGTTATATCTGTAGGCAATAAGTCAACTGTAAATTGAACCCTCTTAACATCACAACCCGTAACAACACCAAGACATTTTATAACAAAAGTTTTAGCAACTCCTGGAACTCCTTCAATTAAAACATGACCATTACAAATTAGAGCTCTAATAAGAGAATTAACAACATTCTCCTGGCCTACTACTGCTTTTGCTATCTCTTTTTTTAGAAGCATTATTCTTTCAGCATAATTCTGAATTTTATTATTAAATGCTTTATCATCAACTACAGACTTGCTTTCTTGATTACTACTCAAGTTAGCTGGTGTATTTGTAATACTTCTTGTACTAGTCTTTGTTTTTTGTTTTTCCATTTTTCCTCTTTTTTTGTTTAACTTCTTTTATTTTTTACCTTTAATTATTAAGGGTAAGTTGGCTGACGTCTATATCTTCTCTTGAAAACATAACTTCTATAGAGATTAAATACTATTCCTATAACTATTGCTGAGGTTATTCCAATTCCTAAATAAAAGGGTATTGCATCATACTGTTTCTGAGAGACAATAGGTTTCAGTGGACTTTCAATATAATTTTTACAAGCTTCAACTGCCTGATTAGCTTTTTGAAGAGCTAATTCTGTATTTCCACTATCAAAAGCTTCTTGAGCAGAAGCAATCATATCTTTTAATTCTAAACATTCAGGATGTTCTTCAATAAGCCCTGAGGTAAATGCTACAACCTTTAAGACTTTTCCGCCCTCAACTCCAATAAAAGTAAATAAAATTTTTGAAGAATCACTAAAAACCGGACTAGTTGAGTCAACTTGAACAACTAATTCATAAAAGCTGACATCATTTTCTTTTATGTTTGCAGAAACCGTTATATCTTCTTTTGAACCTGCACTGAGTGATTCTATTAAAGTTTTAGAAATACTTATAGAAGTATCAACAAGCTGATTATTCTTCATTAGATAACCTGTTATTTTTAAGTTAGAAAAACTAGTGGTTCCTGCATTTTTAATTGTTACAGGAACTTCTATATAACCATTTTCTTGAATATTAGGATGGCCAAATTCAATTTTAAGTGATTGTGTTCCACCCGAGCCACCGCCACCACCGCCGCCTCCAGTAGTTGTTGTACCACTAGAACCACAAGACTGGCTGGTTACATTATCATCATAAGAACAATTTTGGTCAACGCAAGTTCTTGATTGAACTCCACCAACACAACTAGACCATTCTGCACAAAACCAAGAGGGAGTACAAAAAGTTTTTGATTCTTCTGCAGCACTTGCATCAATATTAAGAGATTGTCTAAGAAGAATTGTTCCTGAGTGAGTTATATTAAAAACATAACTTGAGGTGATATTAACTCCTGGCGAGCTTGAGTTAAGTATAGAAGCATAAACACTCAAAATATTTTGGCCTTTTACTACGCGATTATTTGTTCCGGTAGTAGTTGCTGCACCCGAGCCGAGTGTATCATAAAAGATTACAGTAGAACTTGCAGAAGTATCAACAAAATTAATCTCATAACTATAGAGATTAGTTGCATTTTCTATTTTTACCTGAGCTAGAGTAGAATTAAAGTTTGTCATAGTTACATTGTAGGCAAAAGCAAGAGAAGTCAGGCAGATAATACTAGTAATTAAAAGCATAAAAGTCATAATACTTACTATAAAAACGTGCATTCTCTTTTTCATATTTAGATTAGAGAAAGCCTATATTTAAATCTTGCGAAGAACAAGATTTAAATCATGTTTTTTATCGTCGAGAAAAAACATTAAAAGTCCTAATATAATCTGGTAAATTAGCTAGATGAAGTAATAGAAAAATTTATAAACAAGTGTTCATATAATTAAACATATGTTCAAAGAATTAAACATACTAAAACCCTTTCTTGAAGAACCATCAAGAGAGTTTAATGTAAGAGAAATAGCAAGAATATTAAAAATAGCACCAGCTACA
>Ga0172375_10008514_pt1 | contig 13768 bp, 3 predicted proteins | sample LakKiv1m_FD_114537 | JGI IMG/M metagenome (GOLD analysis project Ga0172375, IMG submission 114537) | Freshwater microbial communities from Kabuno Bay, South-Kivu, Congo - kab_092012_11.1m | ecosystem: Environmental > Aquatic > Freshwater > Lake | place: Democratic Republic of the Congo...
AGGAAGGGGAAGTGGCCGCCCGGCCACCTGCAGAAGTGGCAGGGCTGCCCTGGGTGAGGGGCTGGTAGCCCCAGGCCCTGAACCCTAGGCCCCCCCCCCCCCTGCAGCTGCCGGCCCGGACCCCCAGGGCCCAACCTTCCACCCCTGTTGCCCCCCTGTGGTGGCCCCCGTGGCTGTGCCGCAAAGCCCCACTCTGAATCTCCAGCCTGGCTGCCCCCCCAGTTGCTGAACGGCTGCTCTTGGGTCCAGATGATGGAACCCGTGGGCTGGGGATGGTAGAACCCTGGCTGGCTGAAGGCCCCCCCTGTGGGCTGAGCTGAGAACCCGTACTGCCTGCTGAGTGCTGCTGAAGCTGTGAACTGCTGATCTGGCACCGGGGTGGTGTCGGCTGGCACCTCCTTAACCAGAAAGGAGAGGTGCTGCCTGTTGAGCACCGCCTCCTGCTCCTTGCATGCCCCATTGGTGTGACTGGCCTTGGGGTGCACCACACAGTGAGCAGACAGGTAGCTGTTGAGCTCCCTGCGGGTCCTGAAGCTGGTTCTGGGTTTCTGCTTCAGGGCTGCTGCACCCCCTGAGCCCCCTGGGTTGGATGGAGCTGTGCCTGCTGGGCCCCCTGGTGCTGCTGCAGCAGGCACTGACACCCCCCCCGCGTGGCGCTGGAGCTGCCGGAGCCGGTCCTGTAACTTCTGCCGCTGCATGGGGCTGAACTGCTCTGACTTAAGCTGGTCTGACAGCTGATCCGCCTCCGCGTTCACAAACTTGTTGGTCTGTGAAATGGCATCCGGCAGCAGCCAGGACACCGTGGGGTTGTTGAGGCGGTAGGCGTCCAAGCGCTCCCTGGTGGGCACATCCAGAATGCCGTCGATGAAGATGCGGACGTGCTCCTTCGCCGGCATGCTGGGGTAGCAAAGGGAGAGCTCTTGAATCATCCCCCCCCAGCTCTGAACGCTTTGGCCCTCCCTCTGGCGTAGAGCCCTGTAGGAGGACTCATCCAGGGTGTGGGCCACCACATAGACGGCCTCAAAGGCAGCCCTGAGCAGGAGGTACACCAGCAAGCCGGGCGTGATGGGCAGCCCCAGCTTGGGGTGCTGGTAGGCCTTCACCAACCCCCCGATTGTGCCCCCCTCGAGTCCCTGCTGTTGCTGCTGCTGCGGCTGCGGACGTGTTGCTGTCAGCAGTTCTGCGTACTGCGAGTTCAGCTGCGCGATGCTGTTGCTGAGCTCCCTCTGCCTGGGAATCTCTGACTGAGCCCTGTCCCAGGCGCCCCTGCGGAGCTCCAGCTTCTGCAGCTCCTCCTGCTCATACACCAGCAGCACCTTAGCCACTGACACCCGCTGCTGAAAATCCTCGAGCTCAGAGGTGGCATATGCTGTTTCCAGGGCTGGCATGTCCCCTTCGGCCACCCCTTCCTGGCTGCCCTTGACTGCTGCTGCTGTGCCGCCGGTGGCGCGCCTGGTTCTGGCCGCTGGGTAATCTGGCTTATCATCTGACTCTGCTGCCTGCTGCTGTGCTGCATCTGCTGGTAGCTGCTCTGCTGACTCCTGCTCTGCTGGTGACTGCTGAACCGGAACTGCTGGCTGGCCCGGTTCCGGGATCTGTGACACTTCGAGTTCAAGCTTGGCCAGCTGCTTGCCTGCCTCCTGGACAGCAGCCCGAGCTGCCTTGATCTCAGTGGAGGTGGGCCGCGGCTGTGTTGGCTCATAGACCAAGGGGCCCATCTGAGCCTCAGCCTGCTCTATGTCCAGCTTGAGCTGCTCCATCCGACGCTGAGCAAACTCGAGGTGCTGGCTGATGACGGCGGGCTGCTGCTGCTGTGACCCGGAGCCCCGCTGCTGCCCTGAACCTGACTGCTGCTGGCTGGGAATCTGCACCAGGGTGTGGCGACCCCTATCGGTGCGGAACAGGAGCACAAGCTTCCCATCAGGGTTGCAGTACTCCTCGATCTTGGCCTCCAAGAATGCGGCCCTGGCTGAATCCCCCGGGAAATCCCGAAGCACGGCCGCCCTGTACCCCTCTGGAACCAGGGGATGAGCGTAATCCCCTTGCCCACTCAAGGCCACTGCGGGACCAAGAGCATCCCACACCCTAGCCAGGAAGACCCCCGCCCCCGAGTTAGGAGGGGTGTAGGTCATTAGTGTATTGGCCAGGGTGAGGGCAGGTGGATCACCAGAGCACTGCGTAATGAGCTGCAGCGCCTCCTTCCACGCAAACTGAAGAAACTCCTTGGCTGGGGCTCCATGTGCACCCGTGTAGGAGTACACCCGTGGGTTGAGCCCCACCCCTGGCTGATGAAGCTGCATTGCTGAAAACCCAAAACCCCAATTGGCTGATTGAACCCCAGAAAGCCCTCCCAGCTGCTGATATAACCCCTGCTGCTGACCAGCACCTGTGAGGGAGGTGGGAGAGAGAGGGACTGGAGCAGCACTAGAGGGAGGCTCAGAGAACAGCTGCAGGTGCTCCTGCAGCTGTTGTTCCCGTTCCTCGCAGGTGTACTGCAAGTCTGTGAGTCCGGAGATGCGGGAAAAACCGGACGGGCTGCCTGGCTGATGCTGATATGAACTGCTGCCGAATGTGCCTTGATCACTCATAAACTGCTGCAAGCCCTGCTGTCGGCAAAGCCGGAGGACGGGTAACTGCGCTGGCTCGGCTAGAACGCTGCGAGAACGGGTGAAGAAACCCCCCCAGACCCCCAGGTTGGCCTTCCCCGGGTGCCTAAGTGCGGAACGCTACAGCTGCGGGCTCAAGCAGTGGCGAACACGCCGACCTGCTGGCCGCTGCGAGCTGCAGGGCTTGGCCCATCCAAATGCTGCGCTGCCGGTCCCAAACTGCCAAAGGACCAAGCAAGAACAATACAAAGCAAGGCTGCCACACTGCACCACTGCCCTTTGAGAACGCAGGTAAACTGCTGCCCAAGCCCGCGGAGACATCGACGCAGACAAGGTACTCACTGAGCCATGGCGGGGGCGGTCCAGCTTGATCTGCTGATGCTAACACCAATGACGAAGATCTCCAGCACTGCCAGCCACTCCAGCTAAGCTTCCAGCAGGGCCTGCTCGCTAGGGCTGCTTAGGCAGTCATGATATCACGTGTTGGGCTGATATATAGAAAATAGGGCGCGAGCACAACTTTGATTGCGGACGCACTATCCACGGACTCGACCCGAAAGGAATCCGGAGTGCAAACGCATCAATGTCTGACAGTATTTGCTAGATGGGCCGCGGCGACAAACGCTCATGGGGACAGGAGGCTCTGCTTTGGGCTGCTGCCCCGCCTGCCTGTACGAGCATCCGCTCCAACGTGGTATGTTACATGGCGGAATGGAATGTGCTCGCGCCAGCCATCCAGGCGCGAGCCCCTTGCATATATCAGTGACGCTGTCTGCCGCGCTGAGCTTGCGGCTCACACTTATCACTCTTGCTGTTCATAGGACATCAGAACCCTGCACAGACAAACCACCAACATCAGTTCTCACCAGCACCCTGAAACCATGCCCTTCACCTGGACAGTGCTGTATCATTTCACAGTCTAGCTGCTCCCACGTACACAACCTGTCAAACACCCAATCGGGCCCGACAGCTGTCGGACCATGATGCCTCCTTGACAGGATGGCGCCAATGGGTACAAGCTGCGGCACAGATGCCCCCCTATGGTCCAGCTAACAGCACTGCTTGCAGGGCAGTGCTGTTCCTTTGCTACCTTCAGTGCTGACCTGTAGGCCAGGATGGTCACATGTACACATTGATTACCTGCTGGTGCTGTAGTGCACTAGTGAGTAGCCGGCAGTCATCACACCCCCCCCATGGCCATGCAAGATATGCGGCAAAGAGCAGGCTGGATGGCCATGTAGCATGCCTAGGCGTTCACTAGTCAAAGCACCCCAAAACAACCTGCCCAACCCTGGAAGACCAGGTGAGCCTTCCCCGCACTTGCTGGGGTTTAAGAGTCAGCAGGGAGCTACCCGCCCCGCCCGCGGATGTGCGGGGGAAAGTTGCTCTCCTGCTGCTGGTTCATGCCAGCATCCAAATTGGTGTTGACAGCTGGGCCACCGAGCCGGGCTGCCATGGTGGGGCGCAACCCAGTTCCAACCTCTGATGCTGCTGAGTAGCGCTGCAGCTGCTCCTCCAGGTCTTGAATCCTGATGAGCAAGGAGCGGCGCGTCTCCCTGGCGTCCTCGAGCTCCCCAGCCAGCCGAGCCAGTTGATCACTCTGTGGCCAGCTGAAGTAGCGGTAAGCGATGGCCCCCTGCTGGTAGCTATAGAGGGCCAGTAGCCTCTGGTGATGCACATCGGCTGTGCCAATGATGTCGTCCAAGATGGTTGCTGGGTCCACCGGCTGCCCATTTGGTGGGCCTTCTGCCAGAATCCTGTGCCGAAAGGCGTCAAGCACCCTCCCGCTGGGAATGGGACGGCCCTGAAAGTACTGGCGCTCCACCGACAGCAGCTGCTGGTACAAGTCAGGGTGAAAGCTGTAAGTTTCCCTGCAGTGCCAGGAGAGGAGGGGGTAGCACGTTAGCGCAACGGGCTGCTGCTGGTTGGGCCCCTTAGTAGCTGCTCACGAGTGGCGCTGCTGCTGAAAACTAAGAGCCAAGCTGCCCGCTGTTCTAGTGCACCCCGGGGAAGGCCGGATAAAACCCCTACCCTGCCCTGCTCGGCCATGCCCTGCAGCCACTGCTGCCGAGCAGGCGGAGCTGCCGAGAGCCAATGCCCCGGCACGTGTACACACGCCACAGCCCCCGCCTGTGCTGCTAGGAGGGGCACAGCCAGATCCAGCACGTCTGCTGGTGGCTGTGTCACCAGCGCCTGCGTGGGGCGCTGGGTGTAGGTCCCAGGTTGCAGCGCATCCACAGAAAGTGGGCACCGGCACCTGGGATTGATGTCGTTCTCCCAAACCATGAACCCTGCAACCCGAAACCCCTTGGCTATGCTTCCTGCCCCCGCAAAAGGGTCCCCAATGCTGCTGCATTTGCTGAAATCCACTGCTGCTAGCAGTGTCTGAACCTCCCTTGCTGGGAGAGGGCTGTTGTCTGCTGTGCTGGGTGCTGGCTGTAAGTTGCTCTTGCTCCTGAACTGCCGTAGGGTGCTGCCAATGCTGCGGGCCATCAGGCCTATGTCCACAGCTGAATGGTCACCAGGCATTAACTGCTGTAAGGCTGACCTGACCCCCTGAGGAGTGCTGAGTTCCCAAGCTGGTGGGAGCTGCTGGGCGTCTGCCGTTGCTGATACCAGAAAAGCGTATGGCCGCGAACCAATGCTGTCTGGGGTGTCGGGCGCTTGTGTCCCTGACACGCTGAGCTTTGTGTCAACACAGGCTGCTGTGTGAGCTGTGCTGGTGCCGCCAGCTGCTGCGGGCTGAGCGGCTGTATGTCTGGCTGCTGCTCTGGCTGATATATCTGCTTCTGCTGTCTCTGCTGTGGGAAACTGTACGCTGTTGGGTGGCTCTGTACCCTCTGGGAGCCACTCCACCTTCTGCCTGTTGAGCTGCTGCAGGGTGGTGATCTCTGAGTCACCATCCTCGTAGACCACCAGCAACTCCCCTCCCTTGCTGAAACCCCTGAAGTGTACCCTGCCCAGGAAATGCTGAACCCTGGGCTTACTGCTGCGCCCCCTGCCCCTGCCTGGCTGTGTGGGCTGGGGCAGGTAAAAGGCCTTTCTGAGCAAGCGGCCATGCATGGCCCTTGCCCTGAGCTGAGCCGGGGAGAACTTCTCCGGCCCCTGCTGTTCTGCTGCTCGCTGATCCCCTCGCCGCTGTAGGGCCTGAACGGCCTCAAGAGTCACCCCCTGTGAGAGGCATGGGCTGCACACCCAGGTGCCCCGGGGCACCCGCTGCAACGGTGGCTGGCAGCAGCTGAGATGCCAGCCGCCATTGCAATTGTCGCAGAAGATCAGCTGCTGCTGTTGCTGATCGCCCTGCCCGCATCGCTCACAAACTGCTGTAGCTGCTGGCCTGCCCAGGCTCCAGTCCACTGCTGGATCCACATTGGGCAGGTGACAGGGAGCGCACTGGCTGGAGTGCACAGCCTGCTTCGTACCGCACCGCCCCTGCAATATGAGAACCCCCGAGGGACGCACCTCCACCACTCTGAGGATGTGGGGATGCGCCTGAATGTCCAGCCCCTCCTTATCGTGCCTGCGGACATAGACGTAGTCCAGTGGCCGGAAACGCCGGAGCTGCGGAGTGTAGGCGCCGCTCCTGAGCTTAGCATAACGTAGGGTGTCCCTATGCTGAGCAATCTGAAGGTTCTGCCCAGCCATTACTGACCGCTGCTGAACCAACCTGGACCTGGCCAGGTAATCTGCTGCTGCTGCATCCGGGTCATCAAAGTCAACTGGCTCCTGCAGCTGCTCCCTGATGGCTGGAGGTACCACCGGGGTTACTGCATGCATGAGCTGGTACGGGCTGAAACCGGTGGCTCGCTGCGGGCTGGCATTGTAACCCAGCATCACCCAGGGGAGGTGCTTGTCCCATTCCAGCTGGCTGCCCTCCTCGGCACAGAGCTTTGCCAAGGAGCGCTTGATGGTCCCAACGCACCTCTCTGCCAACCCGTCTGCTTGTGGGTGGGAGGCAGAGGTGCGGCGATGGTCCACCATGCAATCCAGCAGCAGCTGGTCAAACTCAGCTTCCCATTCCCCCCCCCTGTCGGTGAGAACCTCGGCCGGGCTGCCATACCGCCCCAAGACAGCCGCTGCGAACGCTGCTGCTGTGGTTGCTGCCTCCTTGTTGGGCAGCGGAATGAGCTCCACATGCTTGCTGTAGTGCTCAACTGCCACCATGATGTACTTGCTGCCCCTGCTGGTCTCTGGAAATGGGCCGCATAAATCCACCCCCCAGCGGTACATGAGGCCACTGATTGGGAGCGGCTGCAGTTCTGGCCGTTGACTGTTGAAGCTGGAACGCACCCTGCTGCATAGGGCGCACTGGCTGAGCTCTGCTGCTACATCGGCCCATAAACCCCACCACCAGTATGAGGTCTGAATGAGGGCCCCTGTGCGCCTCACCCCGAAGTGCCCATTGCGAGCATGAAACTCCCTGATGAGCTCAGCCCTCCTGCTGGGCTGAGGCACCTCCTTGCGGCTCCCATCTGGTAGCAACCGCATGAGCTTCCCCCCTACCATGAGCTGATACCCCGCTGCTCGCTTACGAACCCTGTTCCTGTCTGCTGCTGAGGCCTGCGGCATGTGCTGCTGGTGTTTGAGGTAGTACATGGCTGCCTGATCGTTCCAGATATCTGGCTGTCCTGCCTCTGCTGCGTCTGCAACCGCTGCTACTGCCATCCCCACCAGAAACTGCCCCAGGTGCGGCTCCTGCTGCTCCTGCTGGCACTCAGTGGTGGCCGCGAGTGCTGCTGCTACCCAGCTGCCTGCTTGCTTGCTGCGGGGCAGCTCGATGTCTGAAACTGCCAAGAACTGCTGCTGCTTGCCCGGGCGCCAACAGTCCTGCCTGTACCAAGCTGCCGCTATGGCCAAAATAGCCTCCAGAACATGGGCATCGATACAGCGCCCCAGAATCTCCCTGCGCTGCTGCTCGCTGACCCCAGGGGCTTGCGTATCCCCTGGAGTGTATCCCATGGCTGCCTCCCTCTCCGCTGCTGTGGGTTCATCCACCCTGTTACCCGCTGAGTCCAGAATTGCCCCTGGTTGCCCCTCCTTGAAAGCCCTGCTGCCCTTGTAGGCCATTAGCGTGGGCCATGCTGAGCGGGGCTGGCCAACAAAGTTGGCTGGGTAGCGGCCAGCCCTGCTGCTGTCCTGCTGCTGAACCGGGGCTGCGAACCTGCTTGCTGCTGGTGAGATAACCGACTGAACTGTGAGGCCAGGTGTGCGCTGCACCTGCCTTGCTGCTGACTCCAACTGCTGCTGGGAACACAGGTTGGTCCAGTAGTTGCGGACCCTGTGGGCCAGGCTATCGAACTGCGTGGCATCTAGGCACACTGGTTGGCCTAGTGCCTTGCTGATGATGCCGAAGTGCTCTCTGATGTGCTGAGCTGGGTTATGCTGCATCGCAACGTTCTCCACCAGATAAGCTGGCGGCAGGTGCTGCTGTAGCTGCTGCAGGTCTGCCAGAATTTTGACAAGTGGTGCCAGCGTGCTGCTCCTGTTGCCGGTTAAACCCCTGCTGGCTCCTGCTGGTGAGAGATCCTGGCATTCCCACCCCCCCACTACCAGCCACTGGCGCGGCCACCGTTGCGAGAGCAGCGCGAGCTGCTCAGTGGTGACCTGCCAGACATCTTGCGGCAGGGCGGAGAAGGTGTGCTCAAGAGCAGAGGCTGGGAGTAGCCCAGGATATCGTGCCTGCAGGAGGGCAAGTCGGTGCTGAGCCACCTGCCGGGCAGCTGGGTCGATATCGCTGTAAAGATACTGAAAAACCGGCAGGCCGTTGCGGAGCACCATCTCAAGGCCTGCGCACAACCCCCCAAAAGGCTCGTAGACTACAAGCCCCGCTGCTGCTGCTGAAAAGAAAGTGCTGGTCACTGGCGTGATGTTTAAACTGGCTGGGCTGCGGGCTGGCTGAGCTGAGGGGCCCACCAAAGACCCCTGCTGATGCCCTGCTGCTGCGGCAACCCAGGAGGTGGCTCTCTGCTGTAGGTGCTGCTGTTGCTGCTGAAGAATTGGAGCCGCCTGCTGGTCTGCGAGTGGGTCTGGGACCTGCGAGTACCGCAGCTCCCAGCGCTCCACCTGTGAGCAGCTGTACTCAGAGGCCCAGTCTGAGTGGCTGAGGGTGAGCTGGCGCTGAACAAAAGCGGCCTGACCTTGAGCTGCTGTGACCTGCAGGCTGATAAGGAACACTGTTGTGGCCAGCGCGCTGAACTGCAGCACAGCGGGTGCTGCCTGCGAGGCACCCTGCCTCCTGCGGCGCCGGCGGCTAGCCTGGCTGCCACCTGAGGAAGAGGGCGGTGCTGCTGGCTGCTGCTGCTGCTGTTGTGGCTGAGAAGGTTGCTGCTGCTGTGAGGCTGACGATCCCTCCCCCTGCTGCCGCCGCTGGTTGAGAGGAGGAAAGGCCGGGACTTGCTCAGGGGGCAGGTGTGCTGGCTGCCCTGTCCCCACAGGCCCAAACACCACCCTGGGTATGGGGGCAGTGAGAGGGTCTGTGTCCTCATCAAGGCGGGCACCTGTGCCATCCACCGTGGTGGGCAGAGGGTGGCGGCTGAGGACATCAGCATTGACATGCTGGGCCCCTGGCCGGTGCCGGATATGGAAATCGTACTCCTGCAGCGCCAGAACCCAGCGGGCATGCTGCCCGGTGGGCTGTGGCTGCGACAGCATCCAGACCAACGGGGCGTGGTCCGTTACGATCTCGAAATGCACCCCATGCAGGTACGGCCGGAAGTACTTCACCCCCCAAACCACTGCTAGCAGCTCCCCCTTCCATGGCGTGTAGTTGCGCTCATGGATGTTGAGGCTGCGGCTCGCACAGGCTACCATGTACTCCCTCCCCTGATCATCCTGCTGTGCCAGCACTGCCCCCAACCCATGCTGAGACCAGTCTGTGTGCAGCACAAACGGCCGATTGGGGTCTGCGCGCTTAAGGGCCAAACCCTCAGTGCACAGCTGCTGCTTCAGGCTGTCGAGAGCCTGCTGCTGCTCCTCGCCCCACTGAAACGGAATATCCTTCTGCAACAGCTGATTGAGCGGCTTGGCCGTGCTGCTGAAGGCCGGAAGATAGCAGCGGTAGTAATTGAGCAGCCCCATAACACTCTGAAGCTGCGGGACGCTGCTTGGAATCGGAAGGCTGGCCATGGCTGCTACCTTGGCTGCTTGCGGCTCCAGACCGGACGGGGTGATAACATGACCAAGGTACTCAACCTTGTCAGCGCAGAAGACGCTTTTGACGGGGTGGACCCGGAGCCCCACAGCGTGAAGTGCCTTAAGGACTGCCTGAACATCCCGCTGATGGCTCTCCATGTCTGGTGAAGCAACCAGAAGGTCGTCCACAAACGCAAAAGCGCAGTGGTCCAGCCCAGCATCCCCCAGCACCTTGTCCATCACGATCTGAAACTCGGCCGTGGCGTTGCGAAGCCCATAAGGCATGCGGGTGTAGCGCCACAGCATCTTACTCCACCAAAAGGCTGTATACTGACGGCTGTTGGGCTCCAGGACAAGCTGATGAAAGCCTGAACGTAAGTCAAGGCTGGTAAAAAACTGGCACCCCTCCACTCGCTGGAACAGCTCCTTTGGTAGGGGCATGGAGTAGCTGTTCTTCAGGGTTTTGGCGTTCAACCCCCGAAAATCCAGGCAGTAGCGCTTCTCCACCCACTGACCGTGGTCATCCTTCTTGGCTGGCATCGTGGCTGCGCTCGCATACTTGCTCCTCTGATCTGCTGGCTCGATGAAGCTGGCCTGCTTTAACTCCTGACACTTCTCCTCCTGAATCTGCTCCTCAAGCTGACTGTAACGGCGGCGTGGTGAGAACACAGGTTCGTCATCCACCAGCTGAATCTTAACCTGGCTGCCAGTGTAGCCAGGCAGATCAGCCATGTTGTAAGCAAATGCTGACTTGTGCTGAGCCAGCATCTGCTTGAACCCTGCCATCTGCTCGCTGCTAGCATCAGGGTGATTGCCGTAGTACCACTGATGCTCTGAATCCTGCTCATAGCGGTCCTTTAACTGCCCATGCTGCTGACCGTCTGGCAGTAGATCGTGAATCTGCAGCGGATCCACTGCTCCCGGATAAGAATGCTGTTGGCTGGTCGCTGCCACTGCTGCCTGCTCAGCCCGCAGTATCCGGTCTGCAGCCCTTTGCAGGGCTGCATGCGAGGAGGCCTCAGAGAAACCTCCACCTCGCCAGGTGAGAAAGCTCCCACGCGGCGAGGTTGTTGGTAACTTCCCCCCAACCCACTAGAAGGCCAGGAGTTGCCCCAGAAGTGGTCACACCCCCCACCAGAACCAGCATAAGCAGCAACAGGATGCTGCTGCTGCTCATTTTCCCCAGAAACCCAACCCTGGCAGCCCCCCGTGTGGCTGCTGTTGCTGCTGCTGCAGCTGACTGCTGCCGTTTGAGGTACCTTCGCTGGGCACCTGTGGGCGGCAGCCCCTTGGCCTTGCGGCAGAACCATGCTGCTTGCCGCTGCAGAAAGGTCTGGCTGGGCTGCTGCTGAGGACTGGCTGACTCGCCTGGGTCGGGCGGTGGCTGGTCAGCCGCTGCTGGGGCTGGTAGCCTGTTCAGGGCTTGCTGGAACCTGTAGCTGCTGTGCTTGAAGTCCCAGGTCAGGCACAGGTAGTGTATTGCTGCCAGGAAGAGTGGCCCCGCTGGGAACAAGAGGAACTGTGTGACCCAGCATGCTGCCAGGCTGAACAAGAACCCTAACACGAGGAACAAAACGCTGCTGAAAGAAGCTACCCACCGGAAGTAGGCAGCGGGACGGTAGGTCAGCACCTGGCTATGCAATAGCTCAACCAGGTGGACCTGGGACCCCTGAGATGGTGGGCTGCTGGCCGCCTGGGCCAAGGCAGCCGCCACCCCCCCAGAACCCTGGATAGGGGCCTGCGTGGATGCGTCCCCTGGCTGCCCAGAACTGGCTGAAAAGGCTGCGGAACTGACCCCAGCAACCTCAGTAACCTCAGGGCCCTGGGTGGCACCTGAGTCACCGGTGTCACTGGTGTCACCCGAGGGAGCAGTACGGGCGGTACTGCCTGCCCCAGCAGCAGAGGCTGTTGCTGCATGGGTCGCTGCGGGTGCTGATGCGCTGATGAACTGCTGAGGAACTGGGCCAGGGGAGACAGGTGTACTGCCTGCTGTACCGCCTGAGCCCTGCTGCTGTACTGCCGCTGCTGTGGGGACAGCAGCTGAGCTGGCCTGTGCTGCCATGGCAGCCTGGTAGGCGGCGTTGAGAGCTGCATCGGCTGCTGGGTCTGCCTTGCAGTCCCCCTCATCAATGTCTTGCAGCTGCATGAGGCCCACCATAGCGGTCTCATAGAGGCCAGAGAGCTCCTGCACCTGCTGAACGAGCGCTGCTGCTGCTTGCTGTGAAGGCCGCAGCTCATAGCTGCTGAGCTTGATGCTGCAAGTCTCCCCCCCCACAGCTGGAAGCTGCAGCTGCTGCAGGTGAGGGTGGAGAGAGAGCCGGTGGGCATGCAGCTGATCCTTCCCCCCAATGAGCTGGCAGATGGCGCCCACACCGTCCACCACCAGGGCCTGGAAGAGGGCCCTGGACTCGTGAGGAGTGCCCGCTGCGAAAACCCCCCATGCTGGCTCAGTCATCCCCACCACCATACCCTTGGTGGCATTGGCCAGCACGAGGGTGAGGGGTGACTTGTGCCAGCGCCAACCCATCAACCGGGCCGTAGCTGAGTCCACTATGCTGATAGTGGCCCCAGAGTCCCAGCAGATGCGGGCCAGCAGGTGCTGGGTGCCGTCACTGAGCACCAGCGTGAAGCCCGTCTGAGGGCTGTCATTGATCAGGCGGTCCAACGTGAACCGCTTACCCCCCCTGGCCTGCTGCAGAATGGCCAGCAGCCCCTTGGCTGCTGAGTCTGGGTCACCCGAGGTAACCCCTGCCTCCTGCATGAGAAGGCGCAGGGTCTGGGCCAGCTCCGGAACATGGCTGTCGAACTGCCGCTGCTGCTGTTGCTGCTGCTCCTCTGATGTGAGCAGAGCGGCTGGCTGCTCGAGCTCCTCTGCTGCTGCTGACTGAGTGTCAGACCCCCCCTGCTGCTGCAGCGGGTCTGAGCTTGTTTCCCCCGCTGAAGGCGTCCCATCACTCAGTAACTGCCGCCAAAACTGCCGCTGCTGGCCCAGAGTCTCCCGTACGATAGTGCGCAGCCTACTCGTGCGCCTGTGCTGTGAGCGGAGCTCAAGCTCTAGACTGTCGAGGCGCTGCTGCAGCTGCTGTACTGCTGCCGAATCACCCTGCTCCGCTCCCCTTCCAGGCTCCCAATTTACCCCTCTACCACCTGCTGCTGCTGCTGGCCCATCCCTGGGCTGAACTGGCTGCTCTGAAAACTGAACTTGTCTCCCGGGCTGGGCTGCTGGGCCACTGCCGGTCCCTGCTGGGGGCTGGGGAACCACAGCCCCTGGAGGCAGCTGTAGAAAGCTGCGGGGCAGGGCGCAAGCCCTCTCTTCCCCTTGAGGCTGCTGCTGCTGAGAACATTGCGGCTGCTGCTGCTGCTGCTGAGCAGGTGCAGCCGAAGAGGCTGCTTGCACCCGCTGCAGAATGTCTGTAGAAAATAAGTGCTCCCTCCCCGCTGCCATGGGCAGCCACTGCTGCTCTGCGTGAGGGGGGATCTTGTTGATGAAGAGCTGAGGTGGCTGGAGGAGACCTGCCTCCAGCTGAGCGAGGTAGATGTTCCCCTCAGCTGTGAGCTCCCCTCGAAGTGCTCCCCAGTGCTGTGGTCCAGGCCCCTGCCCCTGCTGATGCTGCTGCTGCTGTGGGCCCCGCTGTAGGCCCGGGGGCTGGTTGAGCTGTGACTCAATGCCCTGCCTGTACCCCGGGGGCACTACTGCGCGGTGCAGGTAGTACCAGTCCCCAAACAGGTCCCCCGGCCTCATGCCCGGAGGCATGAGCTTGCAGCGCTCCTCAAAGAGCTGCACCAGCTCCGGAGGCGAGTTGGGCTGAGGACCCCGGAACCCCCTGTTAGCGGCCCACGGCCACTTCCAGCCGCAAAGGAAGGGGAAGTGGCCGCCAGGCCACCTGCAGAAGTGGCAGGGCTGCTCTGGGTGAGGAGCTGGTAGCTCCAGGCCCTGAACCCTAGGCACCCCCCCCCCCTTTACCCTCCGCCCCGGACCCACGCGCCCCACCACTCTCCCCCTTACCCCCCCCGGCTGTCCCCCCCCCGGC
>Ga0172375_10008515_pt1 | contig 13768 bp, 11 predicted proteins | sample LakKiv1m_FD_114537 | JGI IMG/M metagenome (GOLD analysis project Ga0172375, IMG submission 114537) | Freshwater microbial communities from Kabuno Bay, South-Kivu, Congo - kab_092012_11.1m | ecosystem: Environmental > Aquatic > Freshwater > Lake | place: Democratic Republic of the Congo...
AAATTAAACAAATTTTGGAAGATTCTGTTTTACGCGAGGATTTAATCCAGAAAGGCAGCGAACAAATAAAAAACTTCTCCTGGGAGAAGTGCGCGCGGGAAACTTTGAAATATCTGAAAAAATAATCACTTGGAAACTCGGTTTCCAAGTGGTTATTCCTGCAAGTTTTTATAAATAAAATAGCCCGCTGCCGCAATGAAAATAAAAATTACCGCCGCCAGCCAGAGCTTGATTTTTATCAAACTATTGAAAACCAAAAGCGCCAAAATCACCGCCAAAAACCAGGTGGTTTTTTTGTGGCCAGGATTTGCGATCTTTAAACCGCTGGTTTTGGCAATGGCGGCGATCAAGAGGATATCCAGCAAAATCGGCAAAGCGATCTTATACAGCCCGATCTTGTCGGAGATTATGCCCGGCAGTGCGCCTTCAGCGATAAGCACCAGTACGAAAAATAAAAGCAATATCAAAAGCAGATCATTTAGGAGCTTGTAGGCAATCTTATAGGTTTCGGTTGACGGGTTCAATTTTTTGATTTTTTCCCAAAACATATTATTGCGGCCGGATGTAATTATTTTTGACGCGGGCGATAATCTCCCTGACTTTACTTTTGAAATTGGCCAGGCTGACATCTTTTTTGAATTCAACTCTTAGATTATCCATCTTGATGGCGGCGTTGGTGCTGGCGGAAAATTCATAGTCCATTCCCAAGAGTGACTGCAGGCTGGCCACCGGAATTTCGCATTTGTAAGTCCGCCAGGTGAGCATTTGCTTTTCTACGCTGCAGCTTTGGAAAATCTCCAAACTTTTTTCAGAAACCAAGATCGGTTGGCGCGGTGGCAGCTGGCTGATGTTATCAAAAACCAATTTATGTTTCTGGCCTTCTTCAATTATATAATATTGCCCGGAGTCGGTTTTGAAAATCGTCCCGTCCGGATGCGGGCTCCACAGCGTGAAAAGTTTCTGCTTCGCGTAGGTCGCCAACTCGTCGGGACTTATCGGCTTGACGTCGTCCCAGCTGTAACCCTGGGCCATGAAAGTATCCACGCTGTCAATCGGATAGCTTTTGCTTTTGGAAATCAGATAGACCGAATCGCCGTAGGAGACCAGCGAGCCGTCAGTAATACCATTGGGATCAGTAACTTCCGGCAGCCGCATTGGCTGGCCTTCCGGATAGAAAAATGCCTGGTAGCCTTTGCGCACGCTCACTTCACCGCTGCCGATCGGATCGGATTTTTTGCTTAAGTCAAAATAGACAACAGCCTTGGAATAGGCGCCGATGAGCGCCGCGTCAAATTGCCAAGGCGCAGCCGCTTCAACCTTCCCGCGGTCAGGCAGTGCATTTGCCGCCGTCCGCGGCCGAAGGATGTTATTTTTGGTGGATTTCGGATTCAGGAACGAAAAAGCAAAATACTGGGTCGGAAAAACCACCATTATAAAAACCACTATGGCGCCGGCTGCAGCCAAAGAATATAAAACTAATTGCCAGCGCTGGTAGATCCGTTGGCTTTGGGGATCAAGCTGAATTTCACGGGTCAGGTCAAATTTCATTTTTTTAATTTATAGATTCCTCCGCCGGTTTCTTTTTTTTCAATCATTGGCAGTTCCAGCATAGCGGAAAGCGGTGTATCTTCCAAATCGGCGCCCAATGTTTCATTTTTCAGGTTGTATGTTTTGACAAGGTCAATTTTTTCCAAAATTTCGCTGCTTTGGTAAAAATCAAGATTGGTATAGGGGATGATGAAATAAATATCCGTGAATTTTGTTCGGTCAATCTTGTCTAGGTCCGCGGGATTGAAAAAATAAACCGCCTGTTTGCCATAGAGAAAATTTAACGGGCCGCTCACCATTGACCAGCCGTCACCTGACGCCAGCCGGTCCACCAGAACCAAATCGGTATTTTTAAAATTCCGGCTGATTTCCTGGGTTCCGGCCAGCAATTCTTGATGGGGAATATAATTTGCCAGCACTACAAAAACCAGTAAATTGTTGGCAAGTAAAATCGCCGCCGCCGCATAAACGATTATTTTTTTGGAGAAAAACCGATCCAAAAATAAAACCGTATATATAATGCAGGCGGGGATGACGCTAAAAAGGAACCGCCTTAGCATCCATGGATGGTCGCCGGAAATATTCGGATCAAAAATATAAATGAAAGTCGGCGCCACGATAAAAAACGGAATCAGTAGTTCGTGTTTTTTTTTGGCAATAAAATAAACAATCGCGATGCTGCCGACCAGCAGATAATTGGACAGAGCGTAAATAAAAAATACTTTGATAACATTGATCATTTCCGCCCAAAAGCCAAGTGAGCCCAAGGCTGAAGCGTTATCATTGCTACTGCCGGTAAAAAATTTCAGCGCGCCTTTAGCCAGCACCAGATAAAATGAGTAGTTGATAAAAATACCGGCCACGTAAACCAAAAATATGGCGGCCGATGCCAAAATGATTTTTTGGCCGATGATTTTAACCAGATTTTTTTTGTACTTGAAATAAAGGATCAAAGTCATTGCGGCCAGGAAAAGCAGCGCTTCAATCCGGGTAAAAAGCAGCAGACCGAAAGACATTATGGCCGCCGCCAGATAAAACCTTCCGTTTTTTTCCAAAAACATGACGAAATGATAAATACCGAACCAGACCAGCGCCAGCGCCAGATTTTCACCAAGCGTGAATTTAAATAGCCAGGAAAAGGCGAAACTGGTAAGCGCTATCAGCAGGGAAACCAGCGCCATTGAAAATTTCAGATATTTCCTGGCCAGGGCAAAAAAAGACAGGGCAAAAATAAAAAAGGATACGGCGTTGGCCAGAAGCAAACCGGACAAACCGGAAAGTGAATAAAAAACCGCCAGCCAGGCTGGATAGCCGACTGGGAATTGCGAAGCCAGTTGGCTGTTTTTTTGGTAAAAAAATCCGGGAAAATTCAAGGCTTTGCCCGATCCGTAGATTTTGAAAAATTCCCGCTCAGCCGGAAATGAAAAAGACAATCGGTGGTTTTGAGCCAGGCGGATGGCCGTCTCGCTTAAAGTCCCCTGATCCCGGCCGGAAAAAATCGTCGGCGATAAATGGCCAGAAAAAATTATTATAAAACCCAAAATGACCAATATTGCAGCCAGCCAGCCGCGGTCAATTTTTATTTTCCGGCGGGCAAGATAATAAATTAAAAAAACCGCGCCTAAAATAAAATACGCCATAAAAAAAATGGCATAAAAAAAACCGGCTAGTGCCAAAAGCGTACCAAGAAAACCGAGGATTATAAAAAATAGCCCCACAAGAGTCATTGGCGGATATTGGAAAATTTTTTCGGCTGATTTTTGCCAGTCCATAGGTCCAATTATATAAGCAAACCGGCCTTTTGCCAAACGCAATTTATTGGTTTAGAATTATTTTATGAAGATTCTCATTGTTGCGCCGACGCCTTTTTTTTCCAACCGGGGAACCCATATTAGAATTTTAGAGGAAGCGCTGGCTCTGGAAAAAAGAGGGCACCAAATTACCATCGTTACTTATCATATTGGCAACGATATTGACCCGCGGATAAAAACCAAAATTGACGTGCGCCGTATCCGACGTTTCCTTTTTTGGTACAAAAAACTGGAAGCCGGCCCAGACTGGCAAAAAATTATCCTGGACTTGATGCTTATCCGCAAAGTTTTTTATCTGGCACGAACCCAAAAACCGGATATCATCCATGCGCATCTGCACGAAGGCGCCCTGATCGGCTGGATCGTGCAAAAATTATTATGGCGAAAAAAATTCAAACTGATCTGCGATTTCCACGGCAGCCTCACCCGCGAGATGGTTTCGCATAATTATCTGGGTGGCGGTTTTTTGAAAAATATTTTCCGCCATTTGGAAAATTGGATAGATAATCTGGGTGATTTCGCCATCACCAGTTCGCCGGAAAATACGGATGAAATATCCGGGATCCGGCATGACAAAAAAATTGAAACGGTTTTAGACGGCGTCAATCTGGATTATTATCTCAATCTGCCAACCAAAGAAGAGTCTAAAAAAGAGCTGGAACTGCCGGCGGATAAATTCATCGTGGCTTATACCGGCGCACTGGTACCTAACAAGGGTACGGCTTATCTTTTTGGCGCCATCAAAATGGTTCTGGAAAAATCTTCCTATTTTTATTTCATCATTGCCGGCTTTCCCATTGAAAAAGCGGAAATTTTCGTAGCCAATAACCACTTGGGGAAAAACGTCCGGCTGATCAGCCCTTTGAATTACTTTGACCTGCCGCAAATCCTCAACGCCAGCGATGTTGGCCTTGATCCCAAAGATTCATCCACTGGACAAGCCAGCGGAAAAATTTTACAATATATGGGAGCGGGCCTGCCGGTAATTTGTTTTGATCGGGCCAACAACAGGAACTATCTCGGACAAGGAGGTTTTTTTGTTGAAAAATTTTCCGCCGCCGCCTTGGCCGATAAAATTATTTCCGCCGCGGTTAAGCCGGAGGATTTGGAAAATAAAAAATCGATCATCAGGGAAAAAATAAAAAATTTCAGCTGGGAAAAATCAGCTGAAAAAATTGAAAAAATTTATGAAAAAACTATTAAATCTTTTGTCTAGAAAAAGGAAGGTTGCAGTTATAATTACAGCTGTTTTGATTGTTTTAATTCCACTTTTTTTCTGGGGCAAAAACAACAAGAAATTCTTGGCTATTTCCTCAATGTCCATAGTCAGCAAGGCTGCCCAGTTTTTTCCGATTGAACCGGACGTTAAAAAAGAGCTGGATGTAGTCAACCAGCTAGTGGAAAAATTCAACGCCCAGGACAACGTGGAAAGGAGATTTTTGGTCCTGCTGCAGAATAATATGGAGCTGCGACCGGGCGGCGGCTTTTTGGGTCAATACGCAATTTTAAAAATAAAAAATGGCGGAATAACCTCCAGCTTTTTTGAAGACGCCAATCTTTTGGATCAGCGCATTACTGCCAATGTACCGGCACCGTATCCCTTCAAGCGGATGATTGGCATTAAAAACTGGAAATTCCGCGACTCCAATTTTTCTCCTAATTTTCCGACTAATGTTGAAAAAGCCAAATATTTCTACCGGCTGGCCGGCGGCAATAATTCCTTTGATGGTGTAATTGCCATCAACTCAAACGTATTATCAGATGTCTTGAAAATCACCGGACCGATAACTGTTCCCGGCTATCTGGATGAATTTACCAGTGAAAACGTCATTTTAAAACTGGAAGAGAAAGTAGAAAAAGCCTATATTATGAATCCGGATATCGATACCCAGACTAGGAAGGAAGTAATGCGCAAAATGACGCCGATTGTGATTGAAAAACTTTTTACCCTGGGTAATATTTCCAAAGTCGCAGAATTGGCTCATAACGAACTCAAAAACAAGAATATAATGCTTAATTTTACCGATCTGGAATTGCAAAAATTGGTGGAAAGCGTTTACTGGGCCGGCAAAGTATCTCAAAATTGGAGCGGGGATTATCTCATGGCTGTGGACGCCAATATGGGCGCCATGAAAACCGATTATTATATGCAGCGGTCAATAAATTACGACGTTGACCTGACCCAGTCCAAACCAGTTGTTACTTTAAATATTTTGTACAAAAACACCGCGCCTTACGGCGATTGGCGCACCAGCGACTATCATTCATATTTGCGCGTCTATGCTCCCAAAGGTTCAAATTTTCTGGAAAGAAAAATGGTAGGCTATCCGAATATTGGTGAAGAATTCAATAAAACTTATTTCGGCGTTAAAGTCGACGTGCTGATCGGCGGAGAGACACAAGCGATGATTAAATACGAACTGCCGGAAAATTTGGACAAGGACAATTACCGGCTTTTGGTGCAGAAGCAATCGGGTGTAAACAATACCCAAATAAAAGTCCACACCAAAACCAAGAATGGCGAATTCAATTACAATGGTGCTTTGGATAGAGATCTAAATTTGCAGATAACAAAGAAATAAATTAATCACAAAACAATCCCGCTAAGCGGGATTGTTTTTTAATTGCCAATAAGATATTATTATTGATATATGGGACTAACAACGATAAAATTTGGAAAGGCACTTAAGGTCATAAAAAGAGACGGTTTTATACGTGGCAGCCGCAGAGTTTTCGCATATTTAGCAAACTTCCTAAAAACTATTTTTTCCAAAAAAATTGGCGACATTTTAATCATAACCGGAGGAGTGGGGGACAGCGCGCTTTATCGGTCAAAGCATTATTGCGAATATTTAAGCAATAATGGATTCAGCTGCGACTCAACTGTTATTGAAGATCCTTTCCTTTTGAAATACGCGGAAAAATTTAAAATTTTTATTTTCCACCGGACGCTTTTTACGGCCAAAATAGAAAAATTAATTAAACAAATAAAAGGACTCAACAAGGAGATAATTTTTGAGGCTGATGATTTAGTTTTTGATTCTAAATATTTGGAACAGATGGACTATAGGAAAGAAATGAATGCTTTGGAAAAAAAACAATATGAGAAAGGGGTTGGCGAAGAAATTTTAAATGATCCTTATGTAAAAACTTGCACCACTACTACTTCCTATTTAGCAGAAAAATTAAAGGTCCATAACAAACAGGTTTTTATTGTCACCAATAAACTTTCAAAAGAAGACTTGAGAATTACCGATGAAATAAGGCTACAAGCTACAAGCTACAAGCTAGAAGCTAAAAATATCCGCCTCGGATATTTCAGCGGTACCATTTCTCACAACAAAGATTTCGCAACCATTACAGAAGCTCTTATGCAAATTATGGAAAAATATCCACAGATTGAATTGTTTTTAGCTGGTCCACTGGATATAGATAGCCAGCTGAATAAATTCAAGGATAGAATTAAACAGCTGCCTTATGTTCCCAGGAAAAAACATTTTGAAAATATCGCCCAAGTCGACATAAATTTGGCGCCGTTGGAAATAGGCAATCCCTTTTGCGAATCCAAATCGGAACTCAAATTTTTTGAAGCTGGAATCCTGAAAATTCCGACCGTAGCTATCCGCAACCGGACTTTCAGCGAAGCCATCATTGACGGCGAAGACGGTTTTCTGGCTAGGAATACTGAGGAATGGATAGAAAAAATAGGAAAATTGGTTGAAAATCCAGAACTGCGCAAAAATATGGGCAAAAAAGCCTATGAAAAATCGCTGGCAAAATATACGACTAAAAACAGCAAGAATGAAGAATTTTATAATTATCTAAAAAGCAAATTATGAAAATATTGATTACCGGCGGAGCCGGCTTTATCGGCAGCGCTGTCGCTAAAAAATTAATGGATCGGGGAGATAAAGTTGTCATCATTGACAACTTCAATGATTATTATGATCCAAAACTAAAATATGACCGAGTAAAAATATTTCTAAAAGAGTATAAATTTACCCCCACACCAGAACACCAAAAGGGAAAACCTTTGGTGTGGGGGTTTAAGTTATATAAGGGCGACATCCGCAATTTTAAATTTTTGGAAAAAATATTCCGGAAAGAAAAGCCGGATAAAATTGTCCATTTGGCGGCGATGGCCGGAGTCAGGTATTCCATCAATAATCCCTTTATTTATGCCGACGTGAATATTATGGGCAGCTTGAATCTCTTGGAATTGGCAGTAAAATACAAAATTAAAAATTTTGTTTTCGCTTCTTCTTCATCGGTTTATGGAAACAATAAAAAACTGCCTTTTTCCGAAACGGACAGCGTGGATCACCCGATGGCTATGTATGCCGCCACCAAAAAAGCTGATGAATTGATGGCTTATGTTTACCATAACCTTTATGGGTTGAATGTCACGGCCCTAAGATTTTTTACCGTTTACGGTCCCTGGGGCCGGCCGGATATGGCGCTTTTTCTCTTCACTGACGCCATCACCCGCGGCAAGCCGATTAAAGTCTATAATTACGGAAAGATGACCAGAAATTTCACTTATATTGACGACATTGTCAGCGGCGCCATAACTGTTTTGGACAAATGCAAAGGCTACGATGTAATGAATATCGGCGGTGATAAGGAAGAATCATTGACCCGCTATATAGAAGTGATTGAAAAAAATTTGGGCAAGACCGCCAGGAAAAAAATGCTGCCGATGCAACCCGGGGATGTGCCGGCAACCGTCGCCGATATCCGAAAACTTAGAAAGCTCGGCTGGAAACCAACCACCAGGATTGAAGAGGGAATTAAGAATTTTATCCAATGGTACAAAGAATACTACAAAATTCACCCGGTGGAATAAATTTTAAATTTTTACCGAACTTTATTCACCCTGTGGAATAATTTCGCAAACGAAATTAATTTGCCAAAGGCAAATTTATTCCACGGGGTAAACTTTATGAACTTTATAACTTTAAAAACTATCCGTAATAATACTTTTGCCCGCAACAGTCTGATTTTGTTTGCGGGAACAATGGTGATTAATATCATTAATTATTTTTTTCATTTGTCCATAGGCCGGATGGTGAGCGTGGAGATTTACGGCGAATTTGAATCATTAAATTCTTTGCTAGCGATAATTTCCGTTCCGGCAGCGGCCTTAACTATGCTGGCCACCAAATACAGCGCCCATGCCAAAGCCGAAAATGACCCGGCGCAGACTCACAGTTTAATGATCTTTTTAAATAAAAAAATCTTTCTCTGGCTGGTTCCGGCAATTGTTCTGATGTTTTTCCTGACTCCTGCAGTTTCTGGTTTTTTAAAAATTAACAATTATCCAGCAATTGCGCTGTTCTGGATAATAATTTTGCTGTCTTTTGCCAGCGCGGTCAACGGCGGAATCATCAACGGCTGGCAAAAATTCAAAGATGCCAGCTGGATCGGAATCCTGGGCGCTTTCGTAAAAATTTTCTCGGGTATTTTTTTGGTGAAAATCGGCCTCCAACTGAATGGCATTATTGGGGGTTTTGTCCTAAGCATTTTGATGACTTATTTGCTGACATTTTATGCTCTTAGATTTATATTTAAAAACTACCGCCAAAATAAAAGCAGTTCTGGTAAAAATTTGGATTTTAAATCAATAAAAGCTTATGTTATTCCGGTTTTATTCGGCAATCTGGCCCTGACTGTTTTCGGCAACATTGATATGGTTTTGGCCAAACATAACTTAAGCGCCGAAATAGCCGGCCAATATGGAGCGCTAACAATCGTTTCCAAAATTATTTTTTTCGCCACCGGTATAATCGGTACAGTGCTTTTTTCCATGGCTGCGGAAAAAAACCACCGGGATGGCAATGCTTTGCCAATACTTAAAAATGCCATCTGGTTGATTGCCACTATCTGTTTATTTTCGGTTTTAGCCTATTTTTCTGTGCCTAAATTAATAATGGGTATGCTATTTGGAAGCAGATATGCTGATATTATCGGCTATCTTGGCTGGTTTGCCATCTTGGCTTCATTATTTTCAATTGTCAATCTGATCACCCAGTACTTACTTTCTGTGCACGCCACCAGATTTGTCACCAGTTATCTTATTTTGGCTGGTTTTTTATGTATCTGGATTTTAGTTGCCGGCAGCCAAATTTTTGCTATACTGAAAATGATGATAACCGGAGAAGTTATGGCTTTGATTTTAGGCCTTTATTATCTTAAAAAACAATTGCAACAATATGGCCAAATTGATCTCAATTATAATCCCAATCTATAACGAGGAGAAAAATATCCCATTTCTTTACCAAAAACTAACTGGGGTGCTTACCAGCCTGCAAAAATATGATTTTGAACTGATTTTTATCAATGACGGCAGTCAGGATAAAAGTCTTTTGGAACTGGAAAAAATAACCCAAAAGGATCAGCGTGCCAGAATCCTGGATTTTTCCAGGAATTTCGGCAAAGAAATTGCCACTACAGCCGGCATCCATAGTTGCCACGGAGACGCTTGCCTTATGATTGACGCTGATCTGCAGCATCCGATTGAAAAAATTCCTGAATTCATAGGCAAATGGGAAAAAGGCGCTGAAGTTGTGATTGGCGTCCGCGAAAAAAATAATGGCGAAGGATTAGTCAAGAAATTCGGCTCTTTTGTTTTCTATAAAATAATCAATATGATTTCGGAAACAGAAATTGTTTCCAAGGCTACTGACTTCCGCCTGCTAGACCGCATGGTCATTGACGCATTCAACAAGCTTACGGAAAAAAACCGGATGACCCGGGCCCTGATAGATTGGCTGGGTTTTCGCCGCGATTATGTTTACTTTACCGCCAATGCCCGAATTAACGGCAAAGCCAGCTACAGCTTTTGGAAGCTTCTGCGCCTGGCTTTCAATAGTTTCATTTCTTTCAGCCTTTTTCCATTGAGATTAGCCGGTTATTTGGGCATAATCATCACCATCCTCTCCGGCATGTTGGGAATTTTCATTATAATCACCCGATACTTCATTAAAGACGTTTATTTTTCCGGTACGGCAATATTAGCAGTCATAATTTTATTTTTGATCGGCATTGTTCTTATCTGCTTGGGCCTAATCGCCCTTTATATTGCCAATATCCATGCTGAAGTTAATAACCGGCCGCTCTATGTCATCCGCAAGCGTAAATTTTAAATTTTTAATTTTAAATTTTGAATGAATTTTTTAATTATTTAATTTTTAAATATTTAGGAATTCGGATTTGAATCAAAATTAAAAATTCGTAATTCAAAATTACAGAGAGAGTATGAAATACTCCTTTATAATTCCCGTTAAGGAAATTAATAATTATGTTCGGGAGTCTATTCCGAAAATTTTGGAAATTCCCAGTGATGATTTTGAAATCATTATTTATCCGGATGAGATTACGGATGAGAAGTGGCCGAAAACCAGACAAATTAGAAGTGGCCATGGCGGACCGGCGATGAAAAGAGACTTGGCCGGAAGGGATGCCCAGGGGGATTTTTTAATTTTCATAGACGATGACGCTTATCCGGAGAAAAATATCCTATACGAACTGGATAAAATTTTTGCCGACGAAAGCATCGCCGTTGTCGGCGGCCCGGCCATAACGCCGCCCACCGACAGTTTTTCACAAAAAGTTTCCGGCGCTTTTTTTCTAAGCTTGCTTTCCGGGGGTTTTCCGGAACGCTACCGATCCAGCGGGAAACGGCGCTTTGTGTCAGACTGGCCCAGTGTTAACTTAAGCGTGCGCAAAAGTGTTTTCCTGAAAATCGGCGGCTTTCAAGCCGAATATTGGCCAGGTGAAGATACAAAGTTCTGTCTGGATATTGTAACCAAGCTGCGCGAAAGGAATAAAATTTTATACGAGCCAACCGTAATTGTCTGGCACCACCGGCGTTCCGGATTATGGCGGCATCTTAAGCAGATCGGCGGCTACGGACTGCACCGCGGTTTTTTCGCCAAGCGTTTTCCGGGAAATTCATATCATTTTAAATACTTTATCCCCAGTTTATTTTTCCTTTTCACGCTATTAACATTTCCCGTGGCATACCTGCATACCTATAACCCGATTACTTTTAAGTTCATACACCAGCTTTTTCTAACTGGCTGGGTTGTTTATTTGATTGCGCTTTTCATCGCTTTTTTGCAGATCTACAAATACGAAAAAAGTTTATTGGTTTCCATTTTCTCTATTTTTTACACCTTTTTAAGTCATCTGGTCTATGGCGCCAGATTTATCCAGGGTTATTTTTTTACCCACGATCTGCATAGTAAACTGCGATAATCTTTACGAATTACTAATTTGTACCAATCAATATACGAATTAAATTGGTAAATTAGTAATAGATTTGTAATTAGTAAACAATTTATGAAAATTTCCATATCCTATCCTCCTTTGGAATCTAAAAAAGGCACTCCGCTTTTAACCCAAAATCGCCAGTTCCAGTGGTTTAATTCTCCGACTTATATTTATCCGGTCATCCCGGCTTATGCCGCCACCCTATTGAAAAATAACGGCTATGCTGTTTTTTGGGATGATGCCATTGCTGAACAGCTGACTTATGAGCAATGGAAAGAAAGAATAATTCGTGAGCAGCCGGATATTATTGCCATTGAAACCAAAACCCCGGTCATTGAACGCCATTGGCAGATAATAAACGACTTAAAAAATTCGAAATTTGAAATTCGAAATTCAAAATTCGTCTTGATCGGCGACCATGTTACCGCCTTGCCCCGAGAATCTTTGGAAAAATCCCAAGTTGATTACGTCATCGCTTCCGGCGATTATGATTTCATGCTTTTAAATCTAGCTAACCACTTACATAAAAAAGCTCCCTTGGAGGGTGGCTTTTATTACCGTGAAAACAGCCAAGTTATTAGTAGTGGTCCACTAGAGCTCAAAAATCACGATTTAAACACACTTCCACTCGTAGACCGTGAGTTGACTCATTGGCGTAATTACGCCTTTAAAAACGGTAATTTTAAGCACACTCCGGGGGCTTATCTGATGAGCGGACGCGACTGCTGGTGGGGACGCTGCACTTTCTGTTCCTGGACCACTATGTTTCCGGGCGATCATTTCCGAACCCAGTCTCCGGAAAAAGCATTAGAAGAGGTTAGCAATCTTATTAAATTAGGCGTAAAGGAAATAATGGAAGATTCCGGCAGCTTGCCGGTTGGGAAATGGCTTACCGAATTTTGTCAGGGCATGATTGATAGGGGATACAATAAAAAAATTATTATGAGCTGCAATATGCGCATTAACGGCATCAGAAATTTAGGAACCTGGAAACTAATGAAAAAAGCCGGTTTCCGGTTCATCCTTTTCGGCTTGGAATCAGCCAATCAGATAACTTTGGATCGGATTGATAAAAATTTAAAAGTTGAAGAAATCGAACCGGGACTCAAAATGTGTAAGGATGCAGGACTGGAACCGCATATCACCGCCATGATCGGTTATCCCTGGGAAACTAAAGAGATGGCGCAAAAAACTATTGAGCTGGCTAAAAGTTTATTCAAAAAAGGCTATGTGGACACACTACAGGCCACGATTGTCATCCCTTATCCGGGTACTCCGCTTTATAAATACTGCCAGGAATATAATTTGCTGGAAACCAACGATTATGCCAAGTTCGACCAAAGAGGAAAGGTTATGAAATCACCACTCACTGAAGCAGATATCAAGGAAATGGTCCAGGGACTCTATAAATCCTTTCTGACTCCTAAATTTATCATCAAAAAAATACTTCATATACGCTCTTTTGAGGATATAAAATTCCTTTGGCGCGCCGGCTGGAAAGTAATCGGTCATTTGACTGATTTTTCTAAAAAAAGTCAAGATTGTTAATTTGAAATTAAATTGCTAACATTGCTTGATGGATTCTTTTTAAAAAATTGTCCTTTAAAAATAAAAATAAATTACGGAGGTAATAAATGATGAAAAAAATTCTATCTGTGAGTTTTTTTATTATTTTAGGATTTTTGGCAATGGCAAGTTTGGCTCATTCGGGCAAGGTAACACTCGGCTGGAACCGAAATCAAGAATCGGATCTGGCCGGTTATAAAATTTACTACGGCCAGTCATCAAGACAATACACTATATCAGTTAAAATAACCTCCCCCGATATAACCATTTGTACCATTTCAGATTTAGCCGATGGCCAAGTTTATTATTTTGCCGCTACGGCCTACAATAATGACCTTATAGAAAGCGACTACTCTAATGAAGTTTTTTGTACAGTAGGATTACTGACAACAACTTCCACCAGCACTACTTCAGCAGCGCCAACCACTACCAGCAGTAGCATACCCACTACCAGTAGTAGTACTTCGGTTATTCCGACTACTACAACGACTGTCCTGCCAACCACCAGCATTGTTGCCACAACGATACCGACAACTACGAGTATTGAACATGCGACCACTACAACTGCT